>Ga0209185_1000524_pt1 | contig 44205 bp, 37 predicted proteins | sample SidtaG_2_FD_187425 | JGI IMG/M metagenome (GOLD analysis project Ga0209185, IMG submission 187425) | Marine algal microbial communities from Sidmouth, United Kingdom - Sidmouth_Asex2 metaG (SPAdes) (version 2) | ecosystem: Host-associated > Algae > Red algae > Unclassified | place: Sidmouth... | reverse complement strand
AAATAACCCTTTAGTTTATTAGACAAAGATTAGAATATCTTATTTTTGTTTTTATGGATATTGAATTAACTCAAGAAGAGAGAATAAAAATCTTAAACTCAGACGATATTTACGGAATCATGCAAAAGATTTTACTTCGTGAAAGTAAAATTGATCAAAACCGTGAACACTTTTGGGTTATTGGTTTAGAAAACAACAACCGTATTCTTTTTATTGAATTAATAAGCCTAGGCACAGTAAACCAAACTCTTGCTGAACCTATGGAGGTATATAGTTTAGCGTTACAAAAGCGAGCGGTAAAAATTATACTATGCCATAATCATCCTAGTGGCGAACTTACTCCTTCTGATGCAGACAAAGATATAACTGACAAGTTAATACAGGTTGGGCTTATTGTAAATACTCCTGTAACCGACCACTTAATCATTACTCTAAATAGCTACCTTAGTTTTAAAAATATTGGTTTACTAGAAGAACTGGAGCAAAGCACTAAATATGTACCTAAATACGAGTTAGAAAGACGTATTAAAAAAGAAGCTGCCGAAATTGCTGAACGTAAAAAAGCAATAGAGATAGCCAAGCAACTCAAAAGAAAAGGTATTGATAATGAAACTATTGCTTTTTCTACTGGTTTGACTATTGAGGAAGTAGAGAAATTGAAGGTTAAAAAATTATGATACTTTAAAATACGCTCGTTTATCTTATGTTTTCTGTAGAAGAAGTAAAATGATCTACATATTACAGCCCTTTCCATTATAATACAAACTAGCTGAATTTTCCTAATTTGCGAAAAAATTGTCCCAAATATAATCTATTTTCGGGACAATATATGTTCAGAAAACAACATTATGTCCCATTTATTTACTATTTTTGGGACAATGCTAGACTTATCAATCATAGAAAAAGAGATTAATAAAGGAGAAATCTTCTTTATTTCTGACTTTACAGAATTAGGAAATTATGAAGCTGTACGTAAATCTTTGCAACGACTAACAAAAGAGGACAGTATAAAACGCGTTGCAAAAGGGATTTATTTTTTACCTAAAAAGCATGAACGACTAGGTGTCATCTACCCTCATGCTGAACAAATTGCAAAAGCTATTGCAAAACGAGATAAAGCAAGAATAATAGCAACTGGGTCAACAGCTTTGAATCTATTGGGTTTATCAACACAGATTCCTTTGAAGGTGGTATTCTTAACTGATGGATCAACAAGGAAAATAAAAGTTGGAAATCAAACCATACAGTTTAAAAAGACAAATCCAAAAAATCTAAGTATTGAACATCGATTAACAAACCTTATAATTCAGGCATTAAAAGCAATTGGAGAAAAAAATGTAACACCAAAGCAAATTGATAAAATACAAACGATAATTGATGAAAGTAATGAAAGAGAACTCATCTATCAAAATTTGAAAAATGCACCTGTTTGGATACAAAAAATAATATTGAGTAAATGAACAACTGGCTAACATTAACAAAAGAAGAACAGATTGAGTTATTTACTCAAATTGGAGTAAAAACAAACGTACCACCACAAGCTATTGAAAAAGACGCTTGGGTTACACTAATCTTGCGAATGATATTCACTTCCGATTTAGCAAATCATTTAATATTTAAAGGAGGTACTTCATTGAGCAAAGCGTTTGATTTGATTCAACGATTTTCGGAAGATATTGATTTAGGTATTGACCGAAAGCATTTAAATTTTGAGGGTGATTTGTCAAAAGGACAAATCAGAAAATTAAGAAGAGCTTGTCATACGTTTGTTTCTAAAGATTTATATGAATTACTTGAAAAACAGCTTACAGTATACGGTATTGATGCTAATTTATATGAAATGGTCGTTGAAAACACACAAGTATCTGATCAAGACCCAGAGACCATAAAAGTCAATTATCAATCACTATTTGAAGATGTATCCTATCTACCTAAAAGAGTATTAATAGAAGTTAGCGCAAGGTCATTAATAGAACCAAATCAAAAAGTTGCTATAAAATCAATGATTGACGAACACTATCCTGAAACGGATTTTGCAGAACAAAGATTTATAGTAAACGCAACTAATCCTCAAAAAACATTTTTAGAGAAACTGATTTTACTCCATGAAGAATTTCAAAAACCTATAGAAAAAATTAGACATCTACGTATGTCAAGACATTTTTATGATATAGGACAAATATTATATTCTGAATACGGACAAACTGCTTTAAAAAACGAAGAATTATTTAAAAGCATAATTGCTCATAGAAGCATATTAACACCCATGAAAACAACGGATTATAAAATCTTGAATTTAAAAAATCTAAATATCATTCCGCCAGATAAAATGCTCGAAAATTATAGAGCTGATTATAAAGAAATGCAGAATAGTATGATACACGGTGCATCACTTGATTTTGATGTGCTATTAGAAAATATAACAAACGAATTGAAATAAATGTCAGACGACCAAAAACGAATATTAGAAAGTAGCCTTTGGGCAATTGCCAATTTACTTAGAGGGAAAATGAATCCTGATGATTACAGAGATTATATTTTAGGATTTATCTTCTTTAAATACCTTTCTGAAAAGCAAAATATTTACGTTACAGAATTACTACAAGGTGAAGATGAAACAGACTTTACCAAAGTAACTGACAACGAAACCTTAGAAGCTTTACGTGAAGAATGTTTAATAAAACTAGGTTACTATTTAGAACCTAAAGAATTGTTTTCTGCTATTGCAGAAAAAGGAAACAATAAAATTGAAGGAGAAAGCAATTTTATATTAGATGAGCTACAAGCTGTATTAAACCACATTGAGCAAAGCACAATGGGTAACGATTCAGAGGAAGACTTTGCAGCCTTGTTTGAAGATTTAGATTTAACGTCTACAAAACTTGGTAGAACTGTAAATGCAAGAAACGAAGTCATTGTAAAAATTATAAACGAACTACATAAAATTGATTTTAAACTAGAAGATTTAGAATCTGATGTTTTAGGTGATGCTTATGAATACTTAATTGGAAAATTTGCGGCACTTGCGGGTAAATCTAAAGGTGAATTTTACACACCAAAACAAGTATCTAAAATACTAGCCAAAATTGTAACACACGGAAAAACAAAACTAAAATCAGTTTACGACCCAACTTGTGGTTCTGGTTCTCTTCTATTACGCGTAAAAAAAGAAGCAGAAGTAAGTGAATATTATGGACAAGAATTAAATCGTACAACTTACAACTTAGCGCGTATGAATATGATACTACACGATATTCATTACCGAAAGTTTGATATTAAAAATGAAGACACCTTAGAAAACCCTCAACATTCAGACAAGCGATTTGAAGCTGTGGTAGCAAACCCACCATTTTCTGCACATTGGAAAGGAGCGGATAACCCGCTATATACCACTGATGAGCGTTTTGCACAATACGGCAAACTAGCACCTAAAACAAAGGCAGATTACGCTTTTGTACAGCATATGTACCACCAACTAGCAGATAACGGAACAATGGCAGTGGTGTTACCACATGGAGTGTTGTTTAGAGGTGCAGCCGAAAATCTAATTCGTACATATTTAATTGAAGAAAAAAATGCTTTAGATGCAGTTATAGGTTTACCTGCCAACATTTTTTATGGTACAGGAATACCAACTTGTATTTTGGTGCTTAAAAAATGTAGAAAATCTGGTGATAATATTGTAATGATAGATGCAAGTGGTGACGACCACTTTATTAAAAACGGCAATAAAAACGAATTAAGAGATACAGATGACAAAAGTGATATTGACGATATTATAAACGCTTATATAAATAGGGTTGAAATTGAAAAATATTGCGCTGTAGTGTCACTTGATAAAATTAAAGAGAACGATTACAACCTGAATATACCAAGGTATGTAGACACTTTTGAAGATGAAGAAAAAATAGATTTACAAGAAGTAAGCAAGAAACTAATTGCAATAGATAAAAAAATGGAGTTTACAGATGAAACTATTGCTCAGTTTTGTGAAGAACTAAACATTCCAAAACCTTTTTAAATGGAAAACACAAATTTAAAACCTATTGTACGCTTTCCTGAGTTTACTGAAGGTTGGGAGGAAAAGAAATTGGGTGATGTAACAAAATTTAAATCAGGAGGAACTCCGTCAAAAGATGAACCTAGTTATTGGAACGGCAATATTCCTTGGATTTCTGCTGCTTCGATGAAAGGAAAATATTATTCAAATTCAGATAGAAAAATCACGGATATTGGATTAAAAAATGGTTCAAAAATATCATCAAAGGGAAATTTATTATTATTAGTTCGTGGAAGTATGTTATATAATAAAATTCCTCTAGGTATAACAAAAGTAGACGTTGCTTTTAATCAAGATTTAAAATCTATTTCAACAACAGAAGCAACGACTCCTAGTTTTTTATATGAGTGGTTTTTATTTTCTCAAAACAAATTGTTAAATATTGTTGTTGGGACAGGAATCGGGGCAGGAAAACTTGATACAAACGATTTAAAAAATCTTAGACTTAACCTTCCTTCTTTACCCGAACAACAAAAAATAACCACTTTTCTAACCGAAGTAGATAACCACATCACTTTATTAGAAGAAAAAAAAGAAGGTTTAGAAGCATACAAAAAAGGTGTAATGCAAAAAATCTTCAATCAAGATATTCGCTTTAAAGATGATAGTGGTAATGAATTTAAAGATTGGGACGAAAAAAAATTAGGTATTGTGGGTAATACCATAAATGGTTTAACTGGTAAAACTAAAGAAGATTTCGGAAGTGGTAAACCATTTATTCAATACACTCAAATATTCAATTCTTCAAAAGTTAATACTAATGATTTTGGTTTAGTGAACATTCGTGAAAACGACAATCAAACTAAAGTTCAATTTGGTGATATTCTATTTACTACTTCTTCCGAAACACCTCACGAAGTAGGGATGTCATCAGTACTTCTTGAAGAAATTGACGAATTGTATTTGAACAGTTTTTCATTTGGTTTCAGACCAAATAATTTAAAAGAATTAGTTCCATCTTTTGCTCAATATTTATTTCGCAGTAATAATGTAAGAAGAAATATTATAAAACTTGCTCAAGGTAGCACGAGATATAATATGTCAAAGTTATCATTTATAAAGCAAACCATTCTGCTTCCAGAAGAAGGTGAGCAAATTAAAATAGCTAATTATTTAACCGTTTTAGACGATAAAATTGAAGCTTTACAGCAAAAAATAGAATCCAGTGTAGATTTCAAAAAAGGAATCCTTCAAAAAATGTTTGTGTAATATGGAGGAAAACATGAAATTAAAACCGAGTGATGAGTTGTCAAACTTTTTACTGTACACGACTCCTAATAATGAGATAAAAATTGAAATCTATTTTCAAAACGAAACTGTTTGGTTAAGTCAACAAAAAATGGCAGAACTATTTGGTGTACAACGTCCTGCTGTTACCAAACATTTAAAAAATATTTTTACTAGTGGTGAGTTGGAAGAAAATAAGGTGTGTTCCATTTTGGAACTACCCACACAACACGGAGCTATAGAAGGGAAAACACAACTTAGTAAAACAAAATATTACAATCTAGATGCTATAATTTCGGTAGGTTACAGAGTTAATTCATCAAAAGCCACACAATTTAGAATTTGGGCAACTAAAACCTTAAAAGAATTTATAATTAAAGGTTTTGTAATGGATGATGAGCGTTTAAAAAACGGTCAATATTTTGGTAAAGACTACTTTGATGAATTATTAGAACGAGTTCGTTCTATACGTACAAGTGAACGTAGAATTTATCAAAAAATAACTGATATTTTTCAAGAATGTAGTATAGATTATGATAGTAATTCAGAAACTAAACAAAACTTTTTTGCAACTGTTCAAAATAAATTTCACTATGCGATTACAGGAAAAACCGCTGCCGAAATAATTCATCAAAAAGCCAATAAAAAAGAGCCGTATATGGGGCTGAATACATGGAAAAATGCTCCCAAAGGACGTGTGTTAAAATCAGATGTTACCATTGCTAAAAATTACTTACAAGAAAAAGAAATTAAACAATTAGAAAGAACTGCTACTGGTTATTTTGATTATATAGAAAACTTAATAGAGCGTAGAACTTCATTTACAATGGAGCAACTTTCAAATAGTGTTACTAAGTTTTTAGAATTTAATGAATATAAAGTATTAGATGGTTTTGGGAAAATTAGTAAACAACAAGCTGATACAAAAGCCAAAGCAGAATATGATGTATTTAATAAAACACAAAAAATAGAATCTGATTTCGATAAAATCATAAAAAAACTACCTAAAAATAATGACTAGTCAACCAGAACAATTATTAGAAAACAATTTGGTAAGCCAATTAGCACAATTGGGTTATGAAAAAGTGGTTGTACAAGACGAATCTGGTTTATTAATCAATCTAAAATCACAGTTAGAAAAACATAATAAAATTACATTATCTGATAATGATTTTAAGCAAGTTTTAAATTACATAAACAAGGGTTCAATATTTCAAAGAGCCAAAATACTGCGTGATAGAGTTCCATTTACCAACGATAAAGGAGAAAACAAAACCATAGAACTCATCAACCAAGTGCATTGGTGTAAAAACGAATTTCAAGTTACCCAACAAGTAACTATGGAAGGCAAATACAAAAATCGTTATGACGTTACCATTCTAATAAACGGTTTGCCTTTAGTGCAAATAGAACTAAAACGAAGAGGTTTAGAACTTAAAGAAGCTTTTAATCAAATAAACAGGTATGAGCGTCATAGTTTTGGAGCTGGAGCTGGCTTATTTCAATTTGTACAAATATTTGTAATAAGCAATGGTGTAAACACAAAATACTATGCAAATAGCCCAATAAAGGCACGCAGTTTTAAACAAACTTTTTATTGGAGTGATACGAATAACAAACTCGTTACGCAGCTTTCAAAATTTACAGATATATTTTTAGAGCCTTGTCATATCTCTAAAATGATTACTAGATATGTGGTACTCAACGAATCTGCCAAAATATTAATGGTACTTCGTCCTTATCAATATTTTGCAGTAGAAGCTATAATTGACAGAGTAAAAGAAACTAGAAAAAACGGATTTATTTGGCACACCACAGGTTCTGGTAAAACCTTAACCAGTTTTAAAGCAAGTCAAATTTTAACCCACATGCCTAAAGTACATAAGGTGATTTTTGTAGTAGATAGAAAAGATTTGGACTACCAGACTACCAAAGAATTTAATAGTTTTAGTAAAGGCAGTATTGATGGTACAAACAATACCAAAGCTTTGGTGCAACAATTGGCGGGAGATAATAAATTAATTGTTACCACCATTCAAAAACTAAATACTGCCATTAGCAAAACAAAGTATTTAAATCAAATGTCTATTTTAAAGGACAAACGAGTAGTTTTTATATTTGACGAATGCCACAGAAGTCAATTTGGAAAAACTCACGAAGACATTAAAAGCTTTTTTGAAAAAAGCCAAATGTTTGGTTTTACAGGAACACCAATTTTTGAAGATAACGCAGGAACAAATGAATTCGGAAAACGAACAACTGCAATGCTGTTTGGAGGAGAAAAAGCACTACACAAATATGTAATTACAGATGCCATACGGGATGAAAACGTTCTAAAATTTTCTATTGAATACATTAATACATTCAAAAAGAAAGAACACATATTAGACATAGATGTTGAAGCAATAGACGAAAAAGAAGTAATGGAAGCACCAGAGCGTTTAGATGCTATTACTGAATATATAATTGCCAATCACAACAGAAAAACACACAGTAAAGAGTTTACTGCAATTATGTGTGTAAGCAATGTGGAAACGCTTATTAAATATTACCAACTATTTAAAGAGAAAGAACATAATTTAAAAGTAGCTACTATATTTTCTTATCAAGCAAATGAAGAAGATAAAGATGCTTTAGGTTTCACAACTTCTGAATTTGATGAAGTAGCTTTAAACGAAGTAGCAGAACCAAAGCCAAAGTATAATTCTAAGCATACAAGAGAACATTTAGATAGTTTTATCGCCGATTATAACAAAACATTTGGTACAAACTATTCTACAAAAGACACTCAAAGTTATTATAATTATTACAACGATATTGCCAAAAGAGTAAAACACAAACAAGTAGATATTTTATTGGTTGTAAATATGTTTTTAACAGGTTTTGACAGCAAAACATTAAACACCATTTATGTAGATAAAAACTTAAAATATCACGGTTTAATTCAAGCCTATTCAAGAACCAATAGAATTTTAAATGAAGTAAAATCACAAGGAAATGTGGTTTGTTTTAGAAATTTAAAACAACATACAGATGATGCCATTACTTTGTTCTCAAACATTGAATCTAAAGATGAAATAATAATCAAGCCTTATGAAGATTATGTAAAAAAGATGAATAATGCTTTTATACAATTACTTCAAATTACACCAACTGTAGATAGCGTACACGAATTAAAGGACGAAGAAGGTGAACTAGCCTTTGCTAAAGCATTTAGAGAGTTAATGCGAACGTTAAATGTTTTAAAGACTTTTACCGAATTTACTTTTGATGACATAAGTATAAATGAACAAACTTTTGAAGATTACAAAACCCAATATTTAGATTTAAGAGATAAGGTAAAAAGAGAAAATGCAAAAGAAAAAGTTTCAATACTAAACGATATTGACTTTGAATTAGAACTGATTCATAGAGACGAAATAAATGTTACGTACATCTTAAAATTACTAGCAAACCTTAAAGATTCTGTATCTGTAGAAGAGAAAGACAAGCAGCTAAAAAACATTATGGATATTGTAGCTGGAGACACACAATTAAGAAGTAAACGTGAGTTAATAGAAAAGTTTATTAATGAGCATTTACCAATAATTGAAGATTCAGAAGATATTCCTGATGAGTTTGTTCAGTTTATGACGACTGAAAAACTAGAAGCCATAAAGTCATTAAGCAAAGAAGAAGGGTTAGACTCTGAAAAACTGGAAAAAGTGATTGGAGATTATATGTTTACGGAGAAAATTCCTTTACGTGATGATATTATTGGAACAATGAATACTCGTCCAAGTCTGAAAGAAAGAAAAACCAAAGCGGAACGAATTACGAATAAAATATTGGAATTTGTGGAAACATTTATTAGCGGAATTATGACGGATTAGCCAAGACAAGCTCAAATACATTTAAGTTTTGTTTGTACTTCACATTAATTTAAAAGTATGTAATTACTGTCTTGGTTTTTATTACTTGATTTCACTACTCATAAAATTCAATATAATCTCAAAATCATCAAGGAAAAAGTTCGATACTTCTTCCGTTGGGCTCACTGGTAAATAAAAAAGCTGTTTCTTAATTGAAACAGCTTTTTTTGTTAAAAAAAATACCCTAATTAATTTTTTCCTATTTAAAAAAGCATTCACTTATTACAGATTTACGTAAAAATAAGTGCTGTATTTTTAGCTATTTTAGTGACTAAAACTAATTAGATGTTAAAAAAACTACCCTTTATATTTTTTTTGTTTCTCTATTTAAATATATTTTCTCAAGTAGAAAATATAAACCTAGTTTCATGGAACATACAAGACTTTGGCAAAACCAAAAATAATGAAGAGTTAGATAAAATTGCTAACATTGTTAGAGATGCAGATATTATAGCTATCCAAGAAGTTGTTGCTGGCTTTGGAGGAGCGCAAGCAGTTGCTAAACTTACTAATATTTTAAACCAAAAAGGAAACAAATGGGATTATGCTATAAGTTACCCCACAAATAGTTCTAAATATGTAACAGAACGCTACGCTTTTATCTGGAAAACAACACATATTAAAATTAAGAATAGAGGTAGATTAATTACTGAATTAGATACAGCTGTAGACAGAGAACCTTTTATATTAGATTTTTATGTAAATAATAAAAAACTATCCGTTGTAAATTATCATTCTAGACCTTACAATAAAAACCCAGAAGCAGAAATTAAAGCATTGACCAAATATTTAGTAAAATTACTAAACACTAATTTAATCCTTGTTGGAGATTTTAATGTAAATGAAGCTAAACCTATATTCAACAACCTTAAAGGCAATGGATTTACTGCTGCCATTACAAAACAAAAAACAACCTTGAAAAGGGTTTGCAAACAGCATAATTACTTAAACTATCCTATTGATAATATTTTTTATTCTAAACATATAAAAAAAAAGGATAGCGGAATTATAGATTTTGTACGATTTTGTGAAAATTTAGAAAAGGCAAGAAAACTATCGGATCATTTGCCTGTTTTTTTAAAGTTTAGCTTGTAATAATTTCTAAAACAAAAAAGTCCTACCAAAGCAGGACTAAAGATTTTCATCTACGGCATATAGCCTTATTGTGATAAGATTAAAGATTAGAAGTTTTAATCTAAAAACAAAGATAACTAAATACTTTTAAAAGAAAATACGCTTTTCTGTAAAAGACTAATAATTATTTTAATTAAGTTTAAGCCTTATAAAGGGTAAGTTAAAAATGACAAAAATACTAGGATTAGATTTAGGTACCAATTCTATTGGTTGGGCAATTAGGGATACTTTGTTAGAAGGTAATCAAATTATTGATACTAACGTTATTGTTTTTCCACAAGGAGTTGGTGAGGAAAAAGGCGTAGAATTTTCCTTAGCAGCAGAAAGAACCAAACATAGAGCTTCTAGAAAATTATACAGGAGAAGAAAAAAAAGAAAAACAGATTTATTGGAACTTTTAATCAAAAATGGATTTTGCCCTTTAAACTTAGATGAGTTACATCTATGGTCTGTATACGAAAAGAAAAGAGAAATGAAATACCCAACTGAAAATTATGAGTTTTCAGAATGGTTAAAAATTAACCCTTATAAAGTAAGAGCAAAAGCTGCTAATTCTATGGTTTCAAAACAAGAGTTGGGAAGGGCTTTGTATCATATGTGTCAACGAAGAGGTTTTAAAAGCGGTAGAAAAGATGCTGATGCAGGAAAAGATGTAGAACAGTATAAAAAAGAGAAATTAATTTTAGAACAAAATGGTTTTAAAACTCTTGGTGAATACTATTATGATTTACTTGCAAACGATAAGAAGGTAAGAAAAACTAAATTTAATGCAGACGATCAAGAGGTAAATTCATCACGAATAAGTTATGTTGAAGAATTTAATTTTTTAATAAAAACACAAAAGATTAGTAAAAATTTAGCAGACAAATTTTTTGATGCTATTTTTTTTCAAAGACCTTTAAAATCTCAAAAAGGTGTTGTTGGTAAATGTACCTTAGAAAAAACTAAAACTCGTTGTGCAGTAAGCCACCCTTTGTTTGAAGAATTTAGAATGTTTCAATATTTAAATTCTATAAAAATAAAAGAAAGAACGAACGACACCTTTGTTTTTCTTTCTGAATATCCTGAATATTATAAGATAGCTAAGGATAAATTTTATAGAGTTAGTGCTAAAAATTTTAAATTTTCAGACATTTCAAAAAGTGTTAACGTAGCTGCAAGAAAGAATAGTCTGTTTTTTACATTTAATTACAAGGATAAATATCCAATTGTAGGAAGCCCTACAATAAGTAAATTAATTGAGGTTTTTGATGCCAAGGATTGGGAAGAATGTAAAGTTATAATCAAATCAAAATACAGAAAAAAAGATAATAAATCTGTTGATGAATTAATAGATGAACTTTGGCATACCCTTTTTTTTGCAGGAGATTTTGTAAACGATATTACTTCTGAAAAAGTAAACCTTTTTATTAGAAATAGATTTGAAATTCCTGAAGAGAAAGTAGATTATTTTGAGAAAATTAATTTAAAGCAGGGTTACTCTTCTTTAAGTAAAAAAGCAATTGGAAAGATTTTACCTTTTTTAAAAGATAAAATTATTTACCCATATGCTGTTTTCTTTGCTAATATAGATGAGGTAATAGGAAAAGATAAATGGAATGAAAATAAACAATTTATTCAAGATACTATTGTTGATATTATTTCAGGTTATAAAAATCAGACCTTAAAAATAGATATTATAAACGGTTTGGTTGGTGATTTTATAAAAGAGTATGACAATTCTGATAGTAGTTATATTCTTGATGAAACAGATAAAAAAGATGTAATAGAAAAGACAAAATTATTCTACGGAAAATATGATTGGGATAAAATGCCTGATGAAAATAAAAACGCTATACTCACTAAAATTGAAAAAGAATTTCAAGTACAACTTCGAAAACGAAGAGTTGGAAGTCATTTTTTAGTAAAACCAAGAGTTGATGAAATTATTAAAGAGTTTTTAATTCAAGAATATAAAATTTTAAAAGAGCAAGCAGATAAATTATATCACCCTTCTGCCATGGACGCGTACCCTCAAAGCCAAGATGGGTTTTTAGGATTGCCTTTCACAGATTCAGTAAAAAACCCAATGGCAATGCGTACCTTATTTTATTTGCGAAAATTGGTAAATACCTTGCTAAAGGAAAATAAAATTGCTCCTGACACCGAAATTATTATTGAGTTAGCTAGAGAATTAAACGATAAAAACAAACGATTGGCTATAGAAAGATGGCAGCGTGAGCTAGAGAATGAAAATAAAAAAAGTAGAATAAAATTAGAAGAATTAGCAAAAGACACGAACTCTATTGTAACAGAAACAGATATAATTAAATATAAATTATGTAAAGAACAAAATGGTGTTTGTTTATACACGAACAAAACAATAAGTTGCGAAAAATTATTGGGCTCGAACCCACAATTTGACATTGAACATACATTTCCTAGAAGTAAATCTTTTGATAACTCGTTAGTAAATAAAACGCTTGCAGATAAGACATTTAATCAAATAAAAGGAAATAGAATTCCTCAAGAATTAGAAGAAGAATACAAGCAAAATTTTATTCACAACATAAAAGATTGGAAAACAAAAATTGAAGCTTTAGAGGAGAAAATTGAACAACAAAGGTATTTTTCTAAAGTAGCAGGTAGTGTTGAGCAAAAAAATAGAGCTATTCAACAAAGACATTACCTTAAATTAAAACTTGATTATTGGAAACAAAAAGTATATCGTTTTACGGTCACAGAAATTAAACCAAATTTTAAGAATAGTCAACTAGTAGATACAGGAGTAATAACTAAATATTCACAATTATTTTTAAAATCATTATTTCAAAGAGTTTTTCCTGCCAAAGGAACAATGGTTGCCGATGTAAGAAAATCTTTAGGTTTAAATGTTAAAGATAGGAACTATCATTATCATCATGCTATTGATGCAGTAGTTTTAACTTGTATGGATAAAAGCATTCGTGATGGTTTAGCTAAAGCATTTAAAGAATCTGAAGTATTGGGAAAGAAAGAAAAATTTAAAATTGAAAAACCCTGGAAAACTTTTACAGAAGATGCCAGTAAGTTGAAGAACAGAATAATAGTTGTTCATAATCATAAAGATAATATTGAAAAACAAACGGTTAAAAAGCTTCGTAAACGTAATAAAATTCAATACGACAAATCAGGAAATACAATTTATGAAAGGGGGCAAGGAATAAGAGCCTCGTTACATAAAGATACTTTTTATGGCGCAATAGAACGCAAAAATGAAAAAAGTGAAAAAGAAATTTGGTTTGTATTAAGAAAGCCTGTGAATAACAACTTTACCGATGCAAATGTGAACACTATAATAGATGAAGGTATAAAGAGTAGAATTCTTAAGCATGGTCTTAAAAACATAAGAACTCCAGAAAATTGGATTTTATTACCATCTGAAAAAGATGAAAAAGGTAATGAAATTAAAGAAATGCTTATAAAACGAATTCGAGTAAAAACAAATAACAAAAATTTACCAAAAATTAAAGCACAAAGCCACGTTTCACAAAAAAGCAGAAAACCATATAAAGAAAATTTTTACGCTACTTTAGAAAATATTTTTGGTATGGCAATTTATGAAGCTATAAATGAAAAAGGCAAAAAAATAGTAGCACATAAAACTATTTCTGCATTTGATCTGGCTAAACATAATCAAGGAAATTCAAAATTAGAAATGCCTATTGAAAATAACATTATAAAAAATAAAGGAAAGAAAAATGAAATACTACTTCCGTTGTCAAGGGTTTTAAAGGTAAACCAAATGGCTATTTTTTACGAAAATAACCCTAATGAATTAAAAACCATATCCAAAGAAAATTTAAATAAACGGTTGTTTAAAATAACTCAGTTTGAAAGTGATGGAAGAATTCAATTCCGCCATCATGCCCAAGGTGGAGCAGACAAAGAATTAAAAAAAGAATCTTCATTAGATTTTAACACGTCTGCTCAAAAGTTAAGAATAAGTTTAAGTAATGTAAAAGCTATTTTTGAGGGGAATGATTTTGTTATACATTCAACAAGTAAAATAGATTTTTTAATATAAGAATAATCAAAAAAGTTCTTTGACATATTTGTAGTTGTGGTTTGATTAAAGATTAGAAGACACGATATTTTAAATCGATCAATACACACCGCCCCTCAAGTTGTGGTTTGATTAAAGATTAGAAGACACGATATTTAGATACTTAGTATGGTTATCTCCTCTTAGTTGTGGTTTGATTAAAGATTAGAAGACACGATATTAAAGTTTTAGATAATGATTGGCTTATGGCAGTTGTGGTTTGATTAAAGATTAGAAGACACGATATTATTAGGAAAGATAATCATGCGGTCGATGGAGTTGTGGTTTGATTAAAGATTAGAAGACACGATATTTCTTAAATGTAGAAAGGCACGATAGATGGAGTTGTGGTTTGATTAAAGATTAGAAGACACGATATTTAAATCAATTCAGATTCTTTCATCCCCCACGTTGTGGTTTGATTAAAGATTAGAAGACACGATATTTTCAAATTCTAAATGTGATAAATAACCCTTGTTGTGGTTTGATTAAAGATTAGAAGACACGATATTTTCAAATTCTAAATGTGATAAATAACCCTTGTTGTGGTTTGATTAAAGATTAGAAGACACGATATTCAAAAACAAGTCATGGTGAATTTTTCACAGTTGTGGTTTGATTAAAGATTAGAAGACACGATATTAAATTAAATAGAGTGAAGAGAAGCAAATAAGTTGTGGTTTGATTAAAGATTAGAAGACACGATATTTCGGGGTGTGTTCCGGTTGCACCTGGATCAGTTGTGGTTTGATTAAAGATTAGAAGACACGATATTTGTAGTAATTGCCGCCACTTGGTCGTCGCTGTTGTGGTTTGATTAAAGATTAGAAGACACGATATTTTGGTTTCTACTCTTTTCTATAAGACTAAAGTTGTGGTTTGATTAAAGATTAGAAGACACGATATTATCAGATAAATTAGACCCTATTGTAATAGAGTTGTGGTTTGATTAAAGATTAGAAGACACGATATTTACAGCTATAACAATGAAGCTTAATGACCTGTTGTGGTTTGATTAAAGATTAGAAGACACGATATTTTCTGCTGTATCAAAGCAATTGCCTAAGCTGTTGTGGTTTGATTAAAGATTAGAAGACACGATATTCATATAAAAAGTAAGCATCCTCACCTGTTGTTGTGGTTTGATTAAAGATTAGAAGACACGATATTTAAAGCTGCTTTTTTAGCTTCCTTTTTACTGTTGTGGTTTGATTAAAGATTAGAAGACACGATATTCTTGTTAGTCTATTGTTATTGAAACATTGAGTTGTGGTTTGATTAAAGATTAGAAGACACGATATTAATTCTAATATGTTGTAATTACGCTGCATAGTTGTGGTTTGATTAAAGATTAGAAGACACGATATTCGTCTACCAATTCCGCCACCTAACCAAATAGTTGTGGTTTGATTAAAGATTAGAAGACACGATATTCTCGAACTTATCGGTATCGGCTCTCTGTCTGTTGTGGTTTGATTAAAGATTAGAAGACACGATATTACATTGCTCAATCCGATACACCTACTGATGGTTGTGGTTTGATTAAAGATTAGAAGACACGATATTCCTAACCACTCCTTTAGTTGGTTACTGCCTGTTGTGGTTTGATTAAAGATTAGAAGACACGATATTATTTTTTCTTTCACTAGAAGCAGTTAGGAAGTTGTGGTTTGATTAAAGATTAGAAGACACGATATTTATAGAGCAGGATATATCTTTTGGTTTTGAGTTGTGGTTTGATTAAAGATTAGAAGACACGATATTCTTGATGGTAATGGTGAATTACTAGCGCAAGTTGTGGTTTGATTAAAGATTAGAAGACACGATATTATATCAATACAATAGTTCTAACGTAGTAATGTTGTGGTTTGATTAAAGATTAGAAGACACGATATTGCAGCTTCACGGTATAGATATATCTTATAGTTGTGGTTTGATTAAAGATTAGAAGACACGATATTAAAAACTTCTTTTAAAAAAAATATAAAACAGTTGTGGTTTGATTAAAGATTAGAAGACACGATATTAAATGAGACAACCATAGTTGTACCTATTTGGTTGTGGTTTGATTAAAGATTAGAAGACACGATATTAGCAGCATCATTAACTATACCGTCTCCTACGTTGTGGTTTGATTAAAGATTAGAAGACACGATATTAAAGCACTTTTTAAGAATGATTTTCTTTTAGTTGTGGTTTGATTAAAGATTAGAAGACACGATATTTGACGGTGTCCACGATGACCCCCAACAATCGTTGTGGTTTGATTAAAGATTAGAAGACACGATATTTAGTTTCAAGACTACCATAAAAGAGAAAGAGTTGTGGTTTGATTAAAGATTAGAAGACACGATATTTTCGTAAATTTTGGGGAGAAGTAGGAATTGGTTGTGGTTTGATTAAAGATTAGAAGACACGATATTTGACTAACTATAACGTATGGTTGTTTTTCATGTTGTGGTTTGATTAAAGATTAGAAGACACGATATTTGTAAGTGTTTTTGCTCAACAGGACTTTGGTTGTGGTTTGATTAAAGATTAGAAGACACGATATTTAAATCTTCTTTACCCATTGAATAAGCTAAGTTGTGGTTTGATTAAAGATTAGAAGACACGATATTCAAAAAATAGATAATAACGAAACTGTTTTTGTTGTGGTTTGATTAAAGATTAGAAGACACGATATTAGTTGGCCTGTTAGCCACTGATACACATAGATTTAAAGTAAAATATCGTTTAAAAAAATGCCCCTTTTAAGTAGTGATAAGACTTAATTGGGGCATTTTTATGTTTTAAAACAATTCTAACTGCATAGGAGGTGGCGGTTTAGGAACCGCTTCTTTCCCCCAAAAATTTAAAATATTACCAAATTGTTTGTCTGTAATTCGCAGAATACTCACTTTTCCTAGCGGTGGTAAAAGCATATATATTCGCCTTTCGTGTACATCTGCACTCTCGCTGCTGGCACAATGCCTAGAATAAACAGAATATTGCATCATATCAAAACCATCTTTTAAAAGACTTTTTCTAAAACCAGACGCGTTTCTACGGTCTTTTATAGTTTGCGTTGGCAAATCAAAAAATACAAATAGCCACATAATTCGGTACCCATTTAGTTCCATAGTTTGGCATACTTTATTCTTTTTCGTTCGCCAGTATAACACTGCTGCAATGAACTTGCAGTTTTTTGTAACGCTACCATTAAAGGACTTTTTTCGTTTTTAAAATAAACGGTACGTGTAAGGACGTTTAAAAGTTCCGATTTTATAAGGGTATTTAAATCTTCTTCATCATATTTTTGCATAATAGCACACACACATTCATCTACTAAAGGCCTGTAAGGCTCCATAATATCATCTGCAAGAGCAAAAGCATTGTATTTGTTTTTGTGATGAATACCCAAGGTGTTTAACAAACCACTACCAGATAATGCTCTTGCAGTTGCAGCACGTAAAATAGCATAACCATAATTTAAAAAATTGTTAGGATAATCTCCAAAGCGTTCTCGTTTAAAAGCAGTATCAAAAAAAGATTTCCAATAAAAACTTGCAGCAACACCTTCCATATTTGTAGTGTCACCACTTAATACTTTTGAGACTAAATAGTCAAACTTATTTTTTGTGCTTGTAACTTTTTCTAGCAATATGCCCTGATTTGTTATTTTCTCTTTTATGGTTTGTTGCCAAAGATTTTTCTTTAATGGTACACTAGCCTCTATTTGAGCTTTAAATAACTGTTGTTGTATGTGGTGGCTATTTAAATTTAAAAAGAGGCCACTTGGTAAATGAACTTTGTTGCAGAGTATTACAGAGGAGTTATTTTCTATTAAATAATTTAATGCAGGAATACTAATATATGTTTCTGGGTGATCTAGCACCAAAAAACCAATATCTTCTATTGGTATTGAAGATTTACGAAGTTCTGTTTGAATACAAAGTTGCAAATTTTTACACGTAATCACAGCTTTTTTCTCTATTAAAATAGATTTTTTAATCATTTTTTTAGTATTAATAAAGTAGAACTATAGTCGTAATTTAATCTTCCCAACCACAAAGAGTTTTTCCTGTAGCTTTTGCTTTTTTTAATGTAATTTCTTCTACTTTGGCAGAGCAACGAGAAAGTCCTCTACAGCTTTTTTTGTAGTGATACCTTTTGCTGCTTGTAGTTTTACAAACATAAACGGTATTTTCTTCTTGTGGCTTTGCTGAAATAACAACAAATAGCACTAAGGTGAGGATTATTAAAGTTTTCATTTTTCTGAGTTTAAATAAATAGTAGCAGTATCTAAAAGTTGATTTTCAAATTGATAAATTTCTTCTAAAGAAGAAATAGGTTTCCTTATTTCATTTTTTGATGCATCTATAAGGCCAATATATTTGATGGTAGCATTAAAATGAAGCCTACACAAAGGCTTCCGGTTATTATCATCTAATAAGATTCCAAAATAGGATTGTGTGTCTCTGTAAACAATTCGTTTAATAGGTAGTTTTCTCCTTAATATGGCAACAACAATTTTAAAACCTTCAAGTTCTTCCTCTGTAGTAACAATTTTACTAACTTCCTCCACAGGAACTATGTCTTCTTGTTGCTTCTGGGTCTCTTTGTTTAATGCGGCATTTAAGCGGTCATTTACCTTATCGTTAATAGTTTGGGTAAATGCCTTGGTTACTAAATCTGTAAATTCATCCATCACACGTTTTGTAACAATACCTGCGTGTACTTCTTTTGCAAATAGCTTTACAAAATCATGAGAGGGAGCTTGTAGTTGCTCCGAAATTAATTTCTTTATTTCTTTTGTATATTTTAAAGAACTGGCATTGTCTACTATTTTTTCTATGTCAAAATTAGATTTGTGAAACTTGGCAACTTCATAAACAATATTCTCCTTAAGGTTGGTTATATTAAATTCTAAAAAAGGTTTTTCATCCATTTTATTGGTAGCATCCAAATCAGTATAAAAACGATATTCAATACCATTGGTGTGCAACGCAAAACGAGTTTTTGATGCATGAAAATAACGAATTAATTGTGAGTTATGGGTATCTAAATTCTCTTTCCAATTTTTGCATTCTATAATTAAAATAGCTTCCCCGTTTTGAAAAATAGCATAGTCTACTTTTTCTCCTTTTTTTAACCCAATATCTGCCGTAAACTCTGGTACAACTTCAGTAGGGTTAAAAGTATCATACCCCAATATATTAATGAACGGTAAAACAAAAGCATGTTTTGTAGATTCCTCGGTGTCTATTTTGTCTTTAAGCTGTGTTATTTTATCAGCTAAGGCTTTAAGTTGGTTTTGGATTTCCATTTTAAACTTTATTTTTAGCTAATTCCAATAAGTTTAAGAAATCATTAAACTTTTCTTTTTTAAGGAAGACCATGGATTCACGGTCATTCTTTTTAATTTGCAAATATATAGTCCACTCATTCTTAATATTCCAAAAACAACCCGCTTTAAAACCACTTCTGCTTTGGAAAGTAATCTCAGTATAATTATTTGCTATTGAGCCAAAAATATTTTCTTTTATAATATTTATTGATTTTATTAATCCTTCTATTTCATCAGAATCTAAACTAGCAATTTTTGTCTCGGTAGAATAACCTGCTTTTATTTTATGTTCTATTCTTAAAGAACGAATAGATTTTCCCGAAATCATATCTGTTATTTTTAAGATTTGAATTTTAGTTTTTCCTACGTTACCAATATCAATAAATTCTTTCTCTATTAGCGTACCCGCCTGCGATGAAAATAATTCTGCGTTACTAATATTTTCAATCTTTTGACCTATTGCTAAGTGAATTGTTAAAAAGAGAATTACTATTACAACTTTCTTCATATTTATATCTTTTTTTATTAATCTTTCAGCTATATTTTCCTCACCAATAATTTGATGATTGGTTAGTATCATTTGAACTTTATTATCTATTGGATTTTTAAATACTTCAAACCCATGTCTACAATTTTCGTATCGGAATCTAAAAGCTTTTAACCCTACCCATAAACCATTTTTTAAAGTTTCTTCAAAAACATAATTTGAACAAGATTTTCTAAATATGCATTTCCTTCGTTTCGATTTTGGAATTAAAAACCAATAGATTCTAATAACTATTAAAAGAAAAATTCTCATTTTACCTTTGAAAAACAATCATTTGTCTTGTAGTTGTGTATCCAGGTTTGGCTCCCAACCCAAAGCAGCCTGCATCTGGATGCACAAAAGTTGATACGCTCTCTAGACGAATATACTTCCAACCTTGATTGGAGTGGTGCTTTATAATTTCTTCTAGCTGATCTGCAACTTGTGTTGAGTTTCCTTTTTTTGAATCGATTGAAGCAACAAAAGGGATTACTTTATATTCCATAACTTATCCTTTATAACCATGTCGTTTTGCATTGTTAATACAATCCAATTTATTAATGTAACCTTGTGTTGAAGCTCCAACGATTCTTCCATTTGAGGCGGTTCTTCTCCATCTCCATTCATTACTTGCATCTTGGTAAAATTCCCATTTGTCCATAATTTGTCATTTTTAAATTATTAATACTCCAAACTTAACCCCATAAAACAAAAATCCCTTACAGATATCTGTAGGGGATAAAAATTATTTAAATAAATGCTGTCTGGATGAAAGCTGTAAAGACCTCAACATTATTAGGCAAAAGATATAATACGTTAATTTTGTTATTTCAAAACGGAGGAGACTTGTAAGGAAACCGTAATTTATGGGATTTCTTCTCTGTAGGAATAATAAGTAAAGATTTTGACTTAATAATATTGGACGAGCCTAATAAAAATTAAAGCTTAGATGAGCCCATCTCTGGTAAGTATTGCAACAAGTTGTGTAGTGTTTTTAGCACCAAAATTATCAAACAACTTACTTACTTTTTTATCTATGGTACTTTCACTACTAGGTGAGATTTTTTTTTGTTTAAATTTTTCGGCAATTTCCTTTTTGCTAAGACCATCTGCTAGTTCTGTTAAAATTAAGATGTCAAACTCATCTAATTCAACAACATTATTGTTAATTTCCATTTTTATCTGTGGAGAAATATAAGTGTTGTTAAGGTATACTTTATGCACTGCAGAAATTAACTCATTTAAATTTTCTCGCCCTTTACAAACATAGCCATCTATTTTTTGTTGATCAAACAGAGTTTTAATTTTTACAGGATTATCTTCCATAGAATTTACAATAACTTTTATAGAAGGTTGTATGGCTTTTATAGCATTAATAAGAGCTATGCCAGAGGTAAGTTTACGGTCTATATGACTTTCTTTAAAAGAAAGGTCGGTAATTAACAATTCAAAAGGTTCTCCTATTGTATTGGCTATTCTAAGCCTGTTATAAGCTTTATCACAATACAATTCTTCTTGTATTTCAAGAATGTTAAGCTTACTAGATAAAGTGTTTACAATACCTGTATTTGTGTCTTGAAAATCTTCTGCTATTAAAACTTTTTTAAACATAATTAGAAACTTTCTTAATTTGGGATTTTAATTTCTGCTTTAAAACCTTCTCCTTTTTCAGTTTCAAATATAATTGTTCCCCCAATTGCTTTAATACGCTTTTCTGTATTCCTAAGTCCATTTTTAGTATTCATTGCCATTTTTGAAGCTCCCACACCATTGTCTGAATAATAAATTTGCAAGCTATCGGGCATTTTTTTGAATGCAATTTTGACTGTTGTTGCATTGCTATATTTTGCCATATTTATCATTAACTCCCTAAGTATTTTATATAGAGCTGTTTTACTTAGATCTGTTAAACTAACCCAGTCTACTTCTTTACTTCCTGTGGTGTATAATTTAACGTTTGTAGCGGTGTATGTGCTAAGCATAGTAAATAGTTCTTTCTTATAATTAGCCCCTGTATCTATTTCATTTATTTCTCTTGAAAAATCTCGACTTTGATTGTAAAGCTCATCAAGCGTATCTAGTAATTTGGATTTGTCAGCATTGTTTTGCACTAAAAGCATAGAGTGGTTTATTTTTGCGCCAAAATCGTCGTGTAGCCTTCTAGATAATTCTGCTTCAGTTTTGTAAATAGTTTCTAACTTTTCTAGTTTATTCTGTTGTTTTAATAGCTCAGCTCGTTTTTTAATAAAGTAAAAAGCAAATACCATAATTAAACAAGCAATAATGAAAGCTGATAAATAAATTACATTTTGTTTTTGTTTTTTAGCTGTTTCAGCTCTTAAAAAAAGATTGTCATTAATTAACTGGTCATTGTCGTATTTTGTAATGGCATAGATTCGTCTAATACGTTGTGAAGTCTTTTTTAAATGGTTTCTTGTATTAGTATATATAAAAGCTTCTTCCGTAGCATTTTTATTTAAGTCTTTTTTTAGTTGAATAATATATTCTAAAGATTCTAAAATGGCTACAGAGCTATTATACTGCTTGGCTATATTGTAAGCAGATTTTGCGTATTCTAAAGATTTTTCCTTATTTAATTTGGAATAAAATTTAGTGAGATGAATATAACTGGCTATTTGATTGGGTATATCATTATTTTGAATACGAATATTTAATGCTTTAAACAATAAAAGTTCATTCTCTTTATTGCGCCCTTTAGATAACATTTTAGCATAAGCTAAATTATCTATAATTCTTGCACGTTCTATCTTATTATTTAAAATAACAGAATCTTGTAATAGTTTTGAATATTGCTCAATGGCTTTTTTATACTTTCCAAATTTTACATTTATATTGGCTTCTGTATTTTGTAGAATAACTAAATCTTTCTTTAAAATTATATCTGGATAATTTATTGCTAATTTAAGCGCCTTTTTATTCCATAATAAGGCACCATCATGGTCATTTAATTCTTTTGAGCAAACAGAAATAATATGGTATAAACTAAGTGTTTTATTATAATTGAAAGAATTTTTAAGATGGTTTAACCCATCTAGAGCAGTGATTCTACTACCTATATAATCTCCCAATTCTTTCTGAATATTGGCCATTGATATGAGCCTACTTACAGCGGATATACTATCTTTTAAAGAAACATTAATTTTATAAGATTTATTATAGTGTATAAAAGATGTATCTAAAATATTCTGTTTTAAATAATAAAAACCTAACCTAAAGTTTGATTTAGCAATGAATGTACTATCGTGTATTTTTTCGGAAATTTCAAGTAATTTTTTTGAGTAAAAAATTGCGCTGTCATATCTTTTTTCTTTTGCAAACTTTTTTATTGTTTTTTCGTGATTCCTTAATGTTATAGAATCTGATTTATTAGTATATATATACTCTTTTTTAATAGAACCTTTTACAAGGCCTACATTTAAAAAGAAAATAAAAATGAGGGATAATGCATAAAAAAGCTTCATCCCTCAAAATTAGTAAAAAGAGTTATTACCTATAAATTAATATTTAGTTTAAGCATCAGGGTCTTCATCATCCATTTTACCATCTTCCCCCTCAGTAGCTTGTGTCCCATATAAAGAATCTGTTTCTGTAACAGTATCACTATTACAAGAAAATAAGGAGATATTTAAAACTAGTGCCATTGCGGCTATAATTACTTTTTTCATCTTTTTGATTTTTAAAAAATGGACATGCCTGTGGCTGTCCGAATTAACATTCAGTTTATTTTGCGATACTTTATCGCACTTAAAAAATGAAGAGACGTCTCTCTTTTTTTGAGAAGTAAAAATTGTAATGCGGCAGCCACTAACTACTTCTCTATTGATTAATTACCAACCGCATTACAGATTTTCGTAAGAACAAATTTTTAAGAATTACTATGTTAGCTATACAGAGCAGTTATTTGTTCTTGCTACAAAGTAAATTGAAGAAGAGCGTTTAATTGCAGACAGAGCCGACACTTGTTTTAGACACTCATTGGACACCAATGAGAATGCTAGATTAGGTGGTATCTTGTCGGTAAATTGTGTAATAATAATTTGTATTTTTAGGGTAATGGATAATAATTTTATACAGGAAATAGTTAATGAAGCTTTTGAAAAAGGAAAGAAAGAGTGCTCTTCTCATTCGAGATATGCATTGTCAAAACATATTGGAGAAAAAAAACAATTAAGCTATAGAACTCTGGAAAGAGCCTATGATAGATATATTTTGCAGACCGACGTTATGTATGAATTAAGAGGGGATAGTGTAACTCTATTGTGTGAATATATAGGTTATGAAAATTATGAGGATTTTGTAAAAAGAAAAAAAGAGCCCACTCCAAAAAAACCTCCGCAAACAAAAAAGAAAACTAGTAAAAAACGCTACACATCACTATTTGTAGTATTTGGTGCAGCTTTAATAGTAACGTTAATTAACTCTCTAATAAGTAATGAAGAACTTAAACCGATAGTAGAAAACAAATGCATGGCTTGGGCTAAAGACCATTACGAAGAAGTATCTTGCAATTTAACGTTGCATAGGATGTATGCAACAAAAATAGAGCCCTATGATACTAAATTACTTGTAAACTTTAAAAAAGTAGATGTGACTATGGCTACAGATTTTTTTGCTCCTATAACTAATAAACCTTTAATATGGTATGCTAAGAATAAAGAAGGAGAAGTAGAATATTTTACGAATCCAGGATTACACCCAATTACAGGGAAAACACTTCGTAAAATTACGGCGCATATTATTAATACTTATGTACCCTTACATTCTAATAATATAGATTCTTTTATAAAAGAATCACATTAAATCTATAATTGTACGTACGTATAAAGAGTTACTGAGTTTTTGGTTAGGAACTGTTTTAAATAAATGTTTAGTTAAGTAATATTTCTTATTTTACAGATTGGGTTTTTGTCAAAAGAAATTCGTGTAATACTTGTGTTTCTAAACTATCTTTATAATTCATGTATAATTTTAAAGAGTCTTTGTAAACAATTTTAATTTTAGCATTAGATAAATTATCCACGTAAACGTAAACTTTGTTTTCATTATTTAGGGAGTCTTTGAAAACTCCTTTTTCCTTTTTTAAGGCAGAAAACCCGTTAATACGTTCCATAGAAGGAATTCTATATACTAATGAAATACTGTTTATATCAGAAAACGGTATTTGTTTATAGTAGACTCCAGATAATATTTCTATCGTATTTGGTTTTATACGCGTCCAGTTTTTATAATGCGCAGCAAAAGTTAGAGCTACTATAATTAGCACAAAAATAATTAAGAGATTTAAACCCCAATGTTTTTTTCTTTCACTCATAAAATATAATCTATTATCATAAAGGTAGTCTATCCTCTAAACAAAAAGAAGCGGTCTTTCATTTCTTCTATTGCACTACTTTTGTTGGTTATAATATAATTAATGGCCTCAGCGGTAAACTCTTTCCCTTTTTTGGTTAATGAAATAATATCATTTTCTATAATAATCATATTATTTTCTAACGCTAATTTTAAAATAGATTTGGATTGTATAGCACGCCAATTTAGATGTTCATTCAGATGTTTTACATGTCTTTCAGATTCTTCTTCATGGTTTTGTAGATGGAGTAAGAAGGTTAATAAATGGACTTCTATTTTTTGACGCCTTTGTCGGTATAAAACAGATATTAATCCTTTACTAGGGGCAAATAAATATACAAGTAAAAATAAAAAACCTAGCACAGTACTCATAGATCCTGCAATAGAAGCATCTAGCCAATGTGCTACCCAATATCCTAATATGGCTGCAAGAACACCAAAAAATGAAGAAATAAGCAGCATTTTTTTAAGGTCGTTTGTTAGTAAATATGCAATTGCTGGCGGAGCAATCATAAGTGCTACAACTAATATAGCACCCACAACATCAAAAGCACCTACGGTTGTAACAGAAGCCACAGACATTAATCCGTAATGCATTATTGCAGGTGAAAACCCTAAGGTGGCTGCCAAACTTTTATCGAACGTACTTAGTTTTAACTCTTTAAAGAAAGCAACTAATAAAGCAATTGTAATTGCTAAAATTGTTCCTATAACCCAAAGCGACTTTGGACCTAAATCAACACCGTTAAAAAGAAACCGATCAAAAGGAGCAAAAGCTAATTCGCCAAGCAAAACAGCATCTACATCTAAATGTACATCATTGGCATTTTTAGCAATTAAAATAACGCCAATACTAAAGAGGGCAGGAAATACTAGCCCTATTGCAGTATCTTCTTTTACCAATCCTGTTTTTTGAATAAACTCTACCAATACAACAGTTAAAATACCTGTCAGTGAAGCTAGTAGTATAAGCCAAGGAGAATTCAAATCTTTTGTTAGGAAAAAACCAATTACAATTCCTGGGAGTATAGAGTGGCTAATAGCATCACTTATCATAGCCATTTTTCTAAGCACTAAAAAAGTACCTGGAATTGCACAAGCAATAGCAACAAGGCAAGCAATTAGTTGTATTTCTATTTGTGCGCTACTCATCTATAGTATCTTGTTGGTTGTATAAATTTTTTGCTTTTTCGTATCCTTTTTCAGTCAAAGACCACATAGTATCTTTAATAGTTACATATTCTAAATGTTCTAGTTTTTGAAGCGATTTTTTAGTATATCCTTGGAAGTTATTTAGGATTTTTACAGCATGCGGGTGCGATATATTTTCATGCGTTTCTGCTATGGTATGCATAAAAGCTAAGGTTTTGTAGAGTTCTAAGTCTTTACGGTTTTTCCAGAATCGAATCTGGCGAAATAACAAGCCTCTTCCTGGAGAAAAAATAAAAGAAAATAACACAAAAGTTGCTGCTACTAAAACAATAACAGGTCCTGTAGAAAGATTGTTAGAACTTGCACTTATTGCTGTACCTAATACGCCAGAAAACGCACCAAATATAGCTGCTAAGACTAGCATTACACTTAAGCTATTTGTCCATTGGCGAGCTCCAGCCGCAGGAGCTAAAAGCATAGCACTCATTAATACGACGCCTACCGTTTGCAATCCTATAACGATAGATACAACAATTAAGGAGGTTATTAATACTTCTAAAAAAGAAGTGTTAAACCCAAGAGATTTGGTGTAATCAGCATCAAAAAGTAATAATTTAAACTCTTTCCAAAAGGTGAGTACCACAGCTAAACTAATAGCCGTGACAATACACATTAACCAAACATCACTTTCTACTAAAGTTGCTGCCTGTCCAAACAAGTATTTATCCAACCCTGCTTGGTTGGCATTGGGCATTTTTTGAATATAAGTTAGTAATAACATCCCAAAGCCAAAAAATAAAGAAAGTATGAGTCCTAATGCGGTATCAGATTTTAAATGCGTTCTTTTTACAATTCCCCTAATCCAAAATGTGCCAACAAGCCCACTTATTAAGGCGCCAATAAGTAGCGTGTTACTATTTTTTGCTCCGGTAATTAAAAAGGCAATACAAATTCCAGGTAGGGCAGCATGAGAAATAGCATCACCCAACAGGCTTTGTTTTCGCAATACAGCAAAACTTCCCAGCATACCACATAATGCTCCAAGAAGGGCAGTGCCTATGGTGATGGCTCTTAGTGTATAGTCGCTAAAAACAAGATCAATGTATTCCTTAATGGTCATTATTTTTTAGTTGATAGTTTTTGGTTATTAGCCTTTAAATATTTTGTAAGTTGGTTTGTCTTTTAGCAATTTAAGAAAGTGTTTTTCTTGATATATTATTTTCTTCTGAGGAAATAAAGTTTTGTCTTTTTGCAATTTTTTAGTCATATGGTATACTTTTAAATTTTCAAAAAATTAAATTTCACATCATCCATCAACATTCATTTTTATAATTACCATTAATCAATTTTACTGTTGCACACTTACTTTATAATTTATTCCGTATGTTTTAGTTAAATTGTCGTCATTAAAAATATCCTTAACAGGACCTGCAGCTATTTTTTTTACGTTTAAGAAAGTAACCCAGTCAAAGTACTCAGGAACTGTTTGTAAATCGTGATGTACTACCACTACTGTTTTTCCTGATTTTCTTAACTCTTTTAGGATATTTATGATGGCTTTCTCTGTCGTAGCATCAACTCCTTGGAAAGGTTCATCCATTAAATAAATACTTGCATTTTGCACCAATGCACGTGCCAAAAATATACGCTGTTGTTGTCCGCCACTTAATTGACTTATTTGTCTGGATTTAAAAGCTAACATGCCTACTTTTTCTAAAGCCTCTAAAGCTGCTTTTTTTTCTTTTTTACCAGGTCTTTTTATCCAACCTAAACTTCCGTAAGTTCCCATCATTACTACATCTAAGGCTGTAGTTGGAAAATCCCAATCTACACTTCCTTTTTGTGGTACATAGGCAACAAGATTGTGTTGTTTTTTATAGGGCTTGCCAAAAATAGTAACAGTACCTGCAATAGGTTTTATAATTCCTAATATAGATTTTATTAAGGTAGATTTTCCTGCGCCATTAGGACCAACAATGGCCATAAGCACACCTTCCGGAACTACTAAATCTATATCCCAAAGTACAGGCTTATAATTATAGGCTACTGTAAGGTCATCTACGGTAATGGCTGTTTTAGCACTCATATGTCCCCTATTTTAAAGCATTTATAATTGTATTTACATTGTAATTAAACATACCAATATATTCACCTTCTTTGGTTCCTGCATCTCCTAAAGCATCAGAATATAGTGTGCCGCCAATCATAACATCATGTCCTTGTGATTGTACCGATGCTTGCAGCGCTTCTATAGTTCTTTTAGGCACAGAACTTTCTACAAAAATAGCTTTTACTTTTTTGTCAATAATAAATCTCGCTAATTTTTGTACGTCTTGTACACCCGCCTCCGTAGCGGTAGACAGGCCTTGTAGACCCACCACCTCAAAACCATAGGCTTGCCCAAAATAATTAAACGCATCATGGGCAGTCACTAAAACTCTTTTTTCTGCGGGGAGCGTATTTATCGTATTCATTATATCGGCTTCTAACGCCTCTAATTTTTTTATATACTTCTTACTATTAGCATCAAATAATGAAGCGTTTATGGGGTTAACTTTTACTAATTCATTTGTAACATATTTAGTAATGCTTTTCCAAAACGTTAGATTAAACCAAATATGAGGATCGTAATTAGAAGCAAAATAATTGGAACCTATGAGATCTTTAGTATCAATTGCTTTTGCTACGGCCACTGTTTTTTTACCACGTCTTTCCATTTTTTCAAAAACGTCTACCAGTTTTCCTTCTAGATGAAGTCCTCCATAAAAAATAATGTCAGCGTCAAACAATTTGCTTACATCGCCTTCACTAGCTTTGTACAAATGTGGATCTACGCCGCTCCCCATTAATCCTTGAATATTTATGGCTTCACCACCAATATTTTTGACCAAATCGGTAAGCATTGTAGTAGTAGTTACCACATTTATTCTTGTGGTTATATCTTTCTTTCTATCAGCTTTACAGCCTAAAATAGTTGTTGCTATTAGTATTAATAGAATATATTTTTTCATTCTTTATTATTTACAGATTTTTTAATACGCACTCTTTTTGTTAGAGATTGTCATTGGTTTTCAAATATAAGTTTGCCGCTATTTCGTTTGATATATAAATTTCTCTTTCTTCTATTTTTACAAGAAAAGAACCATCAAACTCTTCTTTTTCAAGTATGGTAATGGTGTTGCCTAAGGCAATTTTATTTTTGTCTAAGAATTTTAAAAATGAAGTTGATGAATCTTTAACCCCTACACATATTCCTCTGGTATTTATAGGGAACTCATTTAATAATTTTTTAGAAGATTCTACAAATATTCCATCTTTGGAAGGAATTGGGTCGCCATGAGGGTCTATTTTAGGAAACCCTAAATGCTTATCTAATTTGTTTATTAATTTTTCACTTCTAATATGTTCTAATTGTTCTGCAACTTCATGAACTTCATCCCACGAAAAATCTAGCTTTTCTACTAAAAATACTTCCCATAAACGGTGTTTTCTTATAACAGATAAGGCGGTTAACCTTCCAGAATTTGTTAAAGTTACACCTTGGTATTTTTTATAGTGAACTAAGTGTTTTTCAGATAGCTTTTTAATCATATCAGTAACAGATGATGGCTTGGTCATCATCTGTTTGGCTATAGCATTTGTAGATACATTCTTATGTGCACCCTTTCCTAAGTGGTATATAGCTTTAATATAATCTTCTTCCGAAAACGTCATCCTATTTTATAATTTATGTAAAAATACATTTTTATATGTAAAAACAAATTTTTAGCTTTGTCTAAATTTATTTTTTAGATAAAAAATGAACTTAAATAAAATAGTATTGTTTTTTATAGTGCTAATAAGCATAACTATAGATGCTCAAAATTCAATAGTTGGTACAGTTGCCGATAAAAATGAAGCTATACCTTTTGTAAACATTTATTTAAAGGGAACCAAGGCAGGGACCTCTTCAGATAAAGAAGGTAATTTTCAAATTTTAAATTTGAAAGATGATGATTATACGCTAATAGCTTCTGCGATTGGTTACCTACCATATATAGCAACCATTAGTTTTAAAAAAGGAGAAGTAAAAACATTAAGTATTGTTTTGAAAGCTTCTGCAGAAACAGTGGATGAAACTGTTGTTACAGGAACCCTAAAACCAGTTAGTAGGTTAGAAACTCCAGTGCCAGTTGAGGTGTACAAGCCAAGTTTTTTTAAAAAGAACCCTACAGCTAGTATATTTGAGGCATTGCAGAATGTAAATGGCGTGCGTCCTCAAATAAATTGCAATGTGTGTAATACGGGAGATATACATATTAACGGTTTGGAAGGGCCTTATACATTGGTACTTATAGATGGTATGCCTATTGTAAGTGGTCTTGGTACGGTTTACGGGCTTTCAGGTATTCCTAATTCATTAATAGAACAAATAGAGGTGGTGAAAGGGCCAGCTTCTACTTTATATGGTAGTGAAGCTGTAGGTGGACTTATTAACATTATAACTAAAAATAGCCTTACTGCACCTAAGTTTTTCGCAGATAGTTTTGGTACAGATTGGGGGGAATATAACTTGGATTTAGGTACAAAAATTGCTATAGGAAAAAGAGCAGACATGCTCTTGGGGGTTAATTATTTTAGATACAATAATTTAGTAGATAATAACGGAGATAATTTTACAGATTTAACATTACAAAATCGTATTTCTATTTTTCAAAAATGGAATTTTCAACGCAATAAGGCACGAATTTTTTCATTAGCAGGACGTTTTTTTTATGAAGATCGTTGGGGAGGAGAGTTGCAGTGGAATTCTGATTTTAGAGGCGGAGATAAAGTGTACGGAGAGAGTATTTATACACGTAGATGGGAAATACTAGGGAAATACCAGTTGCCAATAAAAGAAAAAATAATGCTATCGTTTTCCTACAATGATCATGCTCAAAATTCGGTATATGGTAATGTACCGTATTTAGCAGACCAACGCATTGGTTTTAGTCAGTTAACATGGGATAAATCAGTTAGTAAACATGATTTATTACTTGGTACTGCTATTAGATATAATTATTATGATGATAGTACACCAGCGACTATAAATCCTGATGAGATAATAATACCTAGTGTTTTTATACAAGATGAAATAGTTTTCAATAAAAAAAACTCACTCCTTGCAGGTGTGCGCTACGATTATGATAAACGACATGGGAATATACTAACACCAAGAGCTGCGTACAAGCATAAATTTACAGGCAATGATATCTTACGCCTAAATTTTGGTACTGGATTTAGAGTGGTTAATCTTTTTACAGAAGACCATGCAGCACTTACAGGAGCAAGAGATGTAATTATTGCTGAAGAATTAAAACCAGAAAAATCTTTTAATTTTAATATAAACTATCTTAAGAAAATATATAACGATAATGGAACTTATATAAGTTTAGATGCATCTACCTTTTATACCCACTTCCAAAATGTTATTATTCCAGATTACGATACCAATCCAACCCAAATCATATACGATAATTTAAACGGGAAATCGGTATCAAAAGGTTTCAGCGCTAATATAGATGTTGTTTTTAATAACGGATTGAAAGTGCTTTTAGGAGGAACATTACAAGATGTAAAAAGCACTGAAGAAGGTATTACAAAAAGGCAAATTCTAACCGAAACTTATTCGGGAACATGGAATGTATCATATACTATGCGCCCTTGGCATTTAACTATAGATTATACAGGAAATTTATATGGTCCTATGCGTTTACCAATACTGGGAGAAACGGATCCAAGGAGTGAATATTCGCCTACATGGAGCATTCAAAATATTCAGTTTACGTATAAAGGATTACAAAATTTTGAATTTTATGGAGGGATTAAAAACTTATTGGATTGGACGCCAAATCGTGGAAACCCGTTCATAATAGCAAGGGCAAATGATCCTTTTGATGATGATGTTACGTTTGATACTGACGGAAGTGCTATAGCTACACCCAATAACCCCAATGCACTTACTTTTGACCCTTCCTATGTATATGGTCCAAACCAAGGAATTCGTTCCTTTTTTGGAGTGCGTTATACTATAAATTAAGAGTGTGCTATTGCTTATAGGTCATACATTATTATCTTTGAGTAAAACCTAGCCTCTTTATGAAACCTAAACTTTGTATAGTCTTTCTTTTTTTTAATATTTTTATTTTTGCACAACAAGAAGAAAGTAAAATTATATCGCTGCAAGCAAATCAAGAACAAGAAATTTTAATTCCAGCATATAAAGGAGATGCAATTACGCTTAATGCCAGTTTGTATCAGACAAAAAAAGGAAAAATAAGCAGTCTTGCTTTTTATGCGTATCCTAACAATTTGCTATCAAAAATTGAAGACGTAAAATCATATTCCAACACTATACATATTAAGAAAGGTGGAGTTTATAGGTTGGTTCTCAAAAGCAATAATAAGAAACCTATAGAGTATCAAATAAACTATAGTATTACAACAACAAGAAAGAAGAGACCTAGGATAGGGTATAAAGTATTAAAAGATACGACTTATGGGTATGAAACAACGCAATTTAGAAGTGTTGAAAGGTTTAAGACAAAAACAGTACAGAACGAAAAATTTTACTTAAATAGTACATCTAATGCTTTATTCAAAGGAGGTAAAAACAGAATTGTATTTCCTGTAAACCTTCCAAGAGGCACAAAAGAATGGTATTATGTGTTTACAGCATCAAGAAATGAGGCCGATATAAAAAACACCTTATCTACATTTAATTTAGCATCTCAATTAACTAAATATATAGACGAAGATAGTTCACTTCAAAAATCAGTAACATCACTAAGTCCGCCTCCTGGTGCTCATATATGTGATATTTATACCATAGAAAATGAAACTAATGCAAAGCTTTTTAAAGAAAAAGAAGATTTTGAATATACTTTAGATGGGTCAAGAGAAAACTATAAATCTGGAATTGTAACGGTAAAAGGACAAACCAAATCGTACTTAGGAATTAGAAACCCAGATAATGTATACGGAATCCACGTTGGAATAGAAATTATTGCTGTAGTTGGCAAAGCAGAGAAAATTAAAGAGACCATCCATATTCCTATTATAACGAGTAGTCAAGTTCCGTATTTAATGGAGTAGAATCTATGTGTAGAAAGGGCTTTTGTTAATAGAAATTCTCTCAGCTTGGTCCTATCCCCAGAGGAAACAAAAACCCTAATTGTTAGAACAGCATCATTTTAAATTTTTGTCAACGTAATAAATGACAACATACGATTACATTATTATTGGAGCAGGAGCATCGGGACTATTGTTGGCCGATGCACTTGGTAGAGATGCTTTTTTTGCTGATAAATCTATTTTGTTGTTAGATAAAGATGCAAAACAAACCAACGACCGTACCTGGTGTTTTTGGGAAAAAGGCACTGGTGAATTTGATACAATACTTCATAAAATCTGGAGTACCATTTATTTTGGAGGAACAACTTATAAAGAACAATTAAAAGTTACTCCTTATGCCTATAAAATGATACGTGGGATAGATTTTTATTCTGAATATTTAGAACGATTAAAAAACTATCCAAATATTACTTTTTTACAAGATGAGGTTATACATGTTGATGATAAAAGAACAGCTGTAAAAGTATTGACACATACAACAGAATATTCATGTAACAAGTTGTTTAATAGTATGTTTAAGCCCGATGTTTTATTGCAGCAACAGAAATATCCAGTATTACAGCAGCATTTTATAGGTTGGTTTGTAAAGACAAAAATGCCTGTTTTTAAGACAGAACAAGCAACTTTTATGGATTTTACGGTACCACAAAAAGGGAACACACGATTTATGTACGTGCTTCCTTTTTCTAAAACCGAAGCATTAGTAGAATACACCTTGTTTTCAGAAAAATTACTTCCTAAAAGAGAATATGAAGACGCTATTGAAACCTATTTAAAAGAAACACTAGATTGTACCGATTATGAAATTATAGAAACGGAAAAAGGAAGTATTCCAATGACCTGCTATGATTTCTCTAATGTCAATACAAAAAATAGTTTGCACATTGGTACCGCTGGTGGTTGGTCTAAACCAAGTACAGGTTATACCTTTATAAATACAGTTAAGAAAACAACAGCACTAGCGGCGTATTTAAAAACAGAAAAGCCATTGGTAAATTTTACTAAAAAAAGTAAGTTTTGGTTTTATGATTTGTTGTTGTTAGACATACTTTACAAAGACAATGGCAAAGGTCAACTTATTTTTGAATCACTTTTTAAAAATAGAAAACCACAAGAAATTTTTAAGTTCTTAGATGAAGAAACAAGCTTCTGGGAAGATTTAAAAATTATTATAGGATGCCCAAAAATACCCTTTATAAAAGCCTTGTTGGGAAGGTTGTTTTAATTTTTAGTGATACCTTTCTGGTTATTACAGATAGGAAATAAATGTTAGTTACAACATATCAAAAACTGTTGCGGTTGAGTTTCAGCAGGCTCAGCATGACAGAAAAATGCTTAGTACTCTTTTGAAATACAATAAAAGCTATTAAGCCTTAGCGTAAAATCCTAAACCCAAATTTTCAACAAGAGTATAGGGCAATTAAACCTATTGGCTATCAACAAGCGATTAAACCCTTCTATTCATTAAATTTTCACCAAATTTTCGTAAAAGTTCTTTTTTATCTGCGGATATGATTAAGCCTTCTAGAACAGCAAATGCTTTATTGGTGTAAAGCTCAATTTCTTTTTTAGTAGCTTCAGCTGCACCGCTATTTTTAAAAATATCCTTTACACTTTTTACTTTCATTGCGGTGTCATCCGTTTTGTTTGTAAAGAAACTTTTTAAGACGTGTTGCTCTTTAGCAGAAGCAAATTCTAAAGCCTTTAGATATAAAAATGTTTTTTTGTTTTCTATAATATCTCCACCAACTTGTTTTCCAAATGTTTTTGGGTCGCCAAAAGCATCTAAATAATCGTCCTGTAATTGAAAAGCAACTCCTAAATTTCTCCCGAATTCATAAATTCCTTCTTGCGAATTTTGAGGTGCATTGGCAATAATAGCACCCATTTTCATGGCAGCGGCTACTAATACAGCTGTTTTGTATTCTATCATTTTTAAATACTCGGGGATGGTAACATCATTACGCGTTTCAAAATCTACATCGTATTGTTGGCCTTCGCAAACTTCTAAGGCGGTTTTACTAAATAATTTTGCTAACTCTTTAAAAATTGCTCCTTCATAATTTTCAAAAAGTTGATAGGCAGAAATTAGCATAGCATCACCAGATAAAATACCAGTATTTATATCCCATTTTTCATGTACAGTAGTTTTTCCACGGCGTAAGGGAGCATCATCCATAATATCATCATGGACTAAAGAAAAATTATGGAAAATCTCTATAGCTAATGCAGCATCTAATGACTTTTTGTAATTAGAATCAAAAATATCGGCTGTCATTAAAGTTAATACAGGGCGTAAACGTTTTCCTCCCAAACCTAAAATATAGGTTATAGGTTCGTATAAATTTACAGGTTCTTTTGTACTAGTGTTTTCTTCCAAATAAGATACAAATGCGGAACGGTATTCGTCTATAGTATGCATTAAAGCCATTTTTTTTCAAAAATACATTAAAACATACGAACGGTAAATAAGAGCAGCAATTTAAACTAATGTTAAAAAACGATAAAACTTTGGAAACTTTAAATGTTTCTTAAGTTTCCTTTGTATATTTGCCCTGAAATATGAAAGAAAAAATATTAGAAAAAGCTACAGAGCTGTTCTTAATACATGGTTTTAAGAGTGTTACAATGGATGATTTAGCCAACGAAATGGGCATATCCAAAAAGACTATTTATACTAATTACGAAAATAAAACACAATTAGTACAGGAAGTTTCTTTAGAACTTTTTTGTTTTATTTCGAAAGGAATTGATACAATTATTGCTTTTGAATTAAACCCAATTGAGGAATTATACGAGATAAAGAAGTTTGTAATGCACCAATTAAAAGATGAAAAGTCCTCACCTCAATATCAGCTTCAAAAATATTATCCTAACATATACAATAGCCTTAAAAAGCAACAATTTGAAATAATGGGTGATTGTGTTATTAGTAATATAAAAAAGGGGATAGAACAAGGAATCTATAGAGCTAATTTAAATATAGATTTTGTATTTAGAATTTACTTTTCTGGAGTTACTAGTATAAAAGACAAGCAGCTTTTTCCAGAAAATATATTGCCTATGACTGTATTAATGGATAATTATTTAGAATATCATTTACGAGGCATAGTTACCCCCGAAGGGAGAAAAATATTAAACCAAATTATCAATTCAAATTTAGAATAAATGAGAGCTAATTTTATAATCTTCATTTCACTCTTAACTATATCTTTTGGGTTTTCTCAAGAGCAAAATAATAGTTATACGTTAGACGAGGCCATTGCATTTGCACTAGAAAATAATTACAGTGCTGTTAATGCAAACAGGGATTTAATAGACGCCCAAAAACAAAAATGGGAAACTATTGCTGGGGGATTACCACAAATAACAGGAAATATAAGTTATCAGAACCAGTTAAAGCAGCCTGTTAGTGTTATACCTGCAGAAATTTTCGGAGGTGAACCTGGTACTTTTGAAGAGGTTATATTTGGTCAAAGACAACAAGCAAATGCGACAGCTACATTAAAGCAACAAATTTTTGATGGCTCGTACATTGTAGGCGTGCAAGCATCTAAAGCATTTATACGCTATAGTCAAAATAATAAAGAAAAGACCAATTTAGAAGTTCGTAGAGCAGTAGTAGAAGCTTATGGTAATGTATTGTTGGCAGAAGAGAGTGTGTCAATTATAGAAAAAAATAAAGTTACATTAGAAAAGACTCTTTTTGAAACACAGAAAATCTTTGAAAATGGTTTAGGAGATGAAGAAAGTGTAGAGCAGTTACAAATTACATTGGCTTCGGTAGAAAGCCAGCTTAAGAATGTAATGCGTTTAAAAGATATTACACTTAAAATGCTAAATATAGCCATGGGTATTTCTCTAGATGCCCCAACTATATTGAGCGAAAGCTTAGATGAGTTAACCCAAAAACAATTGCGTTTAGATTTGTTAGATACAGATTTAACAATGGAAAATAATATAGATTATAAATTAATGTATAATCTAAACGAGCAGCGTTTTTATGAGTTAAAATTAGCAAAAAGTAGAGCGTTACCTACTTTAAATGCTTTTGTTAATTATGGCACAACTGCTTTTTCAGATTCTTTTGATTTTTTTAAAAGTGAGCAGCAATGGTTTAATTCTTCAATCTTAGGGTTGGATTTAAGTATACCAATTTTTAGTTCCTTTAAAAGAAGAGCTAGTACCCAGCGTGCTAAAATAGCTTTAGAGAAAACAAAAACACAACTTAAAGAAACAGAAGAAAATATTAAGTTACAATTAAAAAATGCACAAAGCAATTATACCTATGCTATAGAAGAATATGAAACTTCTAAAAATAATTTAGGATTGGCAGAACGCATAGAAAAGAAGAATCAGATTAAATATACCGAAGGTTTGGCAACTAGTTTTGAATTACGCCAAGCGCAATTACAGTTGTATACAGCGCAGCAAGAATACTTGCAATCTATGGTAAATGTTATTAATAATAAGACAGCATTAGAAATAATTTTGAATAACTAAATAAAGGGAACACAAAAATATCATACAAATGAAAAAAATAGTATACTTCTTCATCGCAATAATTGCACTTTCTTCTTGTGGTGATTCAAAAGAGAAATCAATAGAAGCATTAGTTTCTGACGGTGATTTAAAAGCAATTAGAGCTAAAAAAGCAGAACTATCTAATAGTCATAAACAATTAGAGGCAGAAATAACTCAATTAGACAGAGCAATAGCAAAGTTAGATGGAAGAAAAAACTATCCGTTAGTTTCCACATATGAGGTAAAGGAGAAGCCATTTCATCATTTTTTAGAATTACAAGGGAATGTGATGACAAAACAGAACGTTTTAATCTATCCAGAGATGCCAGGAACTTTATTACGTGTGTATGTAAAAGAAGGACAAAGAGTAAGCAAAGGACAGTTATTGGCAAGTATAGACGATGGCGGATTAGGAAGTCAGTTAAATCAGTTAAAAACACAGTTAACATTAGCAAAAACTACTTTTGAACGTCAAAAAAAATTATGGGATCAAAAAATAGGTTCAGAAATTCAGTTTTTACAAGCAAAAGCAACCTATGAAGCTCAGGAAAATGCTGTAAAACAATTAGAAAGTCAATTAGGTAAATCTACGATTAAAGCACCATTTTCTGGTATTATAGATGATGTTATAAAGGAACAAGGAACGGTAGTAGCTCCAGGGCCAGGGTCAGAAGTATTTAGAATCGTAAATCTATTGGACATGTATATTTCTGTAGACGTTCCAGAGCGTTATGTTGGTAATGTAACTAAAGGGAAAGAAGTAAATGTATATTTCCCAGTTTTAGGAGATAGTGTTGTTACAAAAGTGCGCCAAACAGGAAACTTTATAAACCCTGATAACCGTTCTTTTATGGTAGAGATTCCTGTCCCTAACAAAAACGGAACTGTAAAGCCTAATCTTTCTGCAAGGGTTAAAATTAATGATTATACTAATGAAAGCGCATTATTAATACCACAAAGTATTATATCTGAGAATGCAGAAGGAAACCAATATATCTATGCACTAACAAATAAGGAGTCTGATACAATTGCGGAGGCTAAAAAAATGATTATTACTACAGGGAAAACTAAAGGTAATTATGTAGAAGTATTATCTGGATTAAATAATGGCGCATATTTAATTCAAGAGGGAGCAAGAAGCGTTAAAGACGGTCAGAAAGTAGAAATTAAAAAATAGAGGAATGTCAAGGTGATTACTAGTAAATAGTACTACCTATGAAAGAAAATATACTAGAAAATACTAATTTCTATACAAAAACCTCCAAGAATAAAAGACATTAAAAATGAGTAAGCAACAAAAAAAAGTAGATAAAGAGTTTAAATTATCTTCATGGGCCATAGATAACCCTTCGGTTATTTATGTGATGACAGCTATATTCTTAGTGCTAGGATTGTCGTCTTATTTTTCTATGCCTAGAGAAGATTTTCCAGAGGTAAAGGAGACTAAAATATATATTAGCACGCCATACCCTGGTAACACTGCAGAAGATATAGAGCGTTTAATCACAGACCCTTTAGAAGACAAACTAAAAGGTTTAAGTAATGTGGTAGACATAACATCTACATCGCAAGAAGATTACTCTATTATAACAGTAGAATTTAATGAGGAGATTACCGTAGAAGCAGCAAAACAGAAGGTAAAAGATGAGGTAGATGGTGAAAAGGCAGGCGAAGATTGGCCTACATTTAATGGAGCAAAAGTAGAACCTAACGTGTTCGATTTAAATTTATCGGAGCAGTTACCTATTATGAACGTGAACCTCTCGGGAGATTATCCTGTAGAAAAACTAAAGGAATTTGCAGAGTACTTGCAGGACGAAATAGAAGATTTACAAGAGATTAAACAAGCAGATATACGCGGAGCACAAGAAAAAGAAGTAGAGATTGCTGTAGATGTTTACAAAATGATGGCATCTAAAGTAAGTTTTAATGATATTTTGGGAGCTATTGGGAATGGAAATATGACACTTTCTGCGGGCAACTTAAAAATAAGCGGGCAACGTAGAACCATTCGTATTCTAGGAGAAATACAAACTCCACAAGAGTTAAATAATTTTGTGGTAAATTCTGAAAAAGGAAATATTGTATATCTAAAAGATATAGCAGAGGTTACTTTTAAAGAAGAAGATAAAACCACCTATGCCAGAGAATTTGGACATAGTGTGGTTATGCTAGATATTAAAAAAAGAGCAGGTAGTAATATGATTGCAGCAGCAGACCAGATTCGTGTTATGGTTGCAGAAGCTAAAGAGAATTACTTTCCAAAAGATTTAAATGTTACCATAGCCAACGATTCTTCTAGTAGAACCTTAAATCAAGTAGACGATTTAGTAAATAACATCATTTTTGGGATACTTTTAGTGGTGACTGTACTAATGTTCTTTTTAGGATTTAGAAACGCCTTGTTTGTAGGTTTTGCTATACCCATGTCTATGTTCATGTCTTTTATGATAATATCATTATTAGGCTATACGCTAAATACCATGATTTTATTCGGTTTAATTATGGGACTGGGCATGTTAGTAGATAACGGGATTGTGGTGGTAGAAAATGTATACCGATTAATGGAGGAAGAAGGTTTGTCTAGGATAGAGGCGGCTAAAAGAGGAATTAGTGAGATTGCTTTTCCAATTATCATATCTACCTTAACAACTGTAGCAGCCTTTGTGCCTTTAGGAATGTGGCCAGGAATGATGGGGCAATTTATGATATATTTCCCTATTACATTATCTGTAGTATTAGGCTCCTCTTTATTCGTAGCTATATTTATGAATTCTATGCTAGTTTCTCAGCTCATGGAAATTGGTGAGAAAGTAATGACAATAAAGCAACTTATTAGAATAAGTATTATTCTAGGTGGTTTTGGTTTATTTATCTTAATTTTTGGGGGTAGAGTTAGTGGGTTAGGAACTGTAATGATCCTAACAGCTGTAATGTTTTGGGTGTATAAATATGCATTAAAAAAGCTAGCACTTAGATTTCAGAAGAAAACCTTAGTCCGTTTTGAGAATTGGTACGAGAGAAGATTAAAGCATGCTTTAAGAGGCAAAAATGTATATTGGTACTTTGGAATAACAGGGATAATGCTTATTGCAGCATTTATGTTTTTTGGAATGTCAGTTGGAAGTGGAAGAACTAAAATAGAATTTTTTCCAGATAATACACCTAACGAAATTTATGTTTTTATAGAGTATCCTCAGGGTACTGCTATTGAGAAAACCAACGAAATTACCAAGGAGATAGAGAAAAAGGTGTATACTATTCTAAACGATAAAGAATATATTAAGGATAAAGAAAATTTCCTAGTAGAATCTGTAGTATCCCAAGTGGGTGAGGGTGCAGGAAACCCACAGACAGATGCGGGTTCCTCGGCAGAAATGCCACACCGTGGAAAAATTACAGCATCTATGCGCGAGTATAAATACCGTAACGGAAAAGATTCCGAAATTTTAAGACAGCGTGTGCAGGATTCTTTAAAAGGAATTTATCCAGGAGTAGCTATTTCGGTAGAAAAAGATGCAGTTGGTCCGCCGGCGGGATACCCAATTAACATAGAAATTGAAGGTAAGGATTATGATGAGCTAATTGCGACTGCTGAGCAAATGAAAAACTTTATAAATACCAAAAGTATTGCAGGTATTGAGGAGTTAAAGATTGATGTAAACAAAGGTAAGCCTTCGATGGAAGTTGAGGTAGACCGAAAAAAAGCAGGGGAATTAGGAGTTTCTGTAGGTCAAGTTGGTATGCAGTTACGTCGTTCTCTATTTGGTGATAAAGCAGGAGTCTACAAGAAAAATGGAGAAGATTATAATATTAATGTTCGTTTTAATGAAGACCTTCGTTATAATACGAGTGCATTATTTAATCAAAATATAATTTTTAGAGATATGTCTACAGGAAGAATTAAGGAGATTCCTGTATCTGCGATAGCATCACAAAAAAACACCTCTGCGTTTAGCGCAATTAAGCACAAATCTACAAAAAGAGTAGTAACATTATATTCTGGGTTACAACCTGGCTTTACAGATGCAGGTGCTATTGTAGCAGAAATTCAGAAAGAAATGGAAGAATTTGAAAACCTTCCAGAGGGTGTAAAAATAGATTACACAGGACAGATAGAAGAACAGAACAAACAAATGTCATTTTTAATGGGTGCATTCTTTTCTGGATTGGGATTAATTATGCTGATTTTAATTTTCCAATTTGGAGGAATTTCAAAACCACTGATTATCATGATTGCTATTTTTTTAAGTTTTATAGGGGTATTTGGAGGAATAATTTTAACAGGAAAGCCGTTTGTAATTATGATGACTATGATGGGGATTATTTCTTTAGCGGGTATTGTAGTAAATAACGGAGTAGTACTGTTAGATTACACACAACTATTAATAGATCGTAAGATGATTAAATTAGGTAAAGCAGACGATGAAGTGTTATCTAGAGAAGAGGCAACCGAAGCTATTATAAAGGGTGGTAAAGCAAGATTGCGACCAGTAATATTAACAGCCATAACTACCGTTTTAGGTCTTATACCATTAGCAATAGGTTTAAATATAGATTTCTTCTCGCTCTTTTCAGAGTTTGATCCAAAAATATACATGGGAGGAGATAATGTTATCTTCTGGGGTCCATTAGCATGGACAGTTATCTACGGCTTAATTGTAGCAACGTTCCTAACGCTAATTATAGTGCCAGTACTTTTTAGTATCGTTTATAGAATTAAAATTAGATTGGCAGAAAGAAAAGCAAAGAAAAAAACAGTATTAGAGGGTGTATACTAGATTTTCTAATTGATTTTAAATTTAAAAGCGACCTAATTTTAGGTCGCTTTTTGTTTTATCAAATAGGTTCGTATTGTCTCAATCTAAAAGAATGGTATTTTTGAATATAAATTATTGGTAATATGAGTTTAGAAAATAAGATAGCCTATATAACAGGAGGCACTAAGGGTATTGGATATGGAATTGCAGAGATGTTGTTAGCAACAGGGATGAAGGTAGCTATTAGTGGAAGAACTTTTGCTACAGTAGAAGCTGCTGCTGCTAAATTGGGAAATTCTTCTAATGTACTTGCAATAGGTTCTGATGTTTCTATATATGCTGATGAAGAAGCTGCAATAAAACAAATTATAGAAAAATGGGGTCAGTTAGATGTCGTTATAGCCAATGCAGGCGTGCGCCATTTTGTTCCCGTAGACGAATTAAAAGTTGATGAATGGAAGCATATGATAGATACCAATTTAAATGGTGTTTTTCATACCTTAAAAGCTTCAGTAACAGATCTAAAAAAGACAAAGGGATATTATATGACTATCGCTAGTTTAGCTGGAGCAAACTTTTTTGCGAAAGGCTCTGGTTATAATGCTACTAAATTTGGCGTAGTTGGTTTTACACAAGCAGCCATGATAGATTTAAGAAAATATGACATTAAAGTAACCACAATAATGCCAGGGTCTGTTGCGTCACATTTTAACGGACAAGAACCTACGGATAAAGACAATTGGAAAATACAACCAGGAGATATTGGCGAATTGGTGGTTGGTTTATTAAATATGAATCCACGTACCCTACCTAGTAAAATTGAAGTACGACCTACGCGACCAGATTTGAAGTAGCATTTATTTAATAAAAATTAGCCATCCCCCGAAAAATCATTTAACACTATGTCTTATAGCTTGATTTTACTGGTGTTTTGCGATTGTTTAAAATAGGAAAACTGTTTGAAAAGTTGTATTTTGTAGGTGCAAAAAAACAA
>Ga0209185_1000523_pt1 | contig 44298 bp, 41 predicted proteins | sample SidtaG_2_FD_187425 | JGI IMG/M metagenome (GOLD analysis project Ga0209185, IMG submission 187425) | Marine algal microbial communities from Sidmouth, United Kingdom - Sidmouth_Asex2 metaG (SPAdes) (version 2) | ecosystem: Host-associated > Algae > Red algae > Unclassified | place: Sidmouth... | reverse complement strand
TTTTCCGTCTAAGAATCCTTTGAAATCCTTATCCCGAATCGGGGTTCGGGACAGGCTGTAGCTAAGGCTATGTGCGGCTTTCAAAAAATCCTTAGACAAAAAAAATACTTCGCATTATGGGACATCTTATTTAATTTCTTTCATTTAGTAGTGAGCAAATAGTAAGTTTACGATTTCGACGAGATTATTTTGTCCTGAGTTTTCTTCTTGAAAGCAGGAGTTTATCGGGATAAATGACTGTTTCCGAGGAGGAAAATAAGGCAAAAGAAGCCGTCCAAATCGTGAAGTTATTATTTACTTGTTACTAAGGAACTGGACTTTGGACATTGGGTAATTAGGGAACTGGGTAATTAGGTAAATTACTCATTATCAATAATTTACGTTAATTTGTATTTTAAATTAATTTTCTTCCTCTTCCCTGAGATATTTTTAAAAATTACCTTCTATTCTCTCGTCCTTATTTTCTCGTCTTAAATTAATAATTATGAAAAAGTTATTCACGTTTATGTTAGTGCTTGCCTTTGGTGCATCGTCCGTTTCTGCCCAATTTATTTCTGAAGAAGTAAAAAGCATGAGTCAGGGCAACAACAATGCGCTTTCTATCGAATTGCCGAAGGCAAATCAAAAAGATGTACAAAATTTGTGGGAAAAATTTACCAAAAAAGAAATGAAAGGTAAATCAAAGTACGACCGCAAAGCGGGCGAAGTATATACCGAAGGAGTACGTATTGCAGATATGAATTACAATGCCTTTAATATGTATGCAACCACAGAAGCAGCCGGTGCAGGTACTTTACTGACGGTCTGGGTAGATTTGGGCGGCGAATACCTCAACTCTGATGAGGATGCCGATGAGTACAAAGCTATCGAAAAACAGCTGTACGCCTTTGCATTGGTCGTAGCGCGCGAGCAGCTCAAAGACCAATTGAAAACGGAAGAAAAAGAACTCAAAAAGATGGAAAGCGACCTCAAAAAACTTAGTAAAAACAAAGAAGGCTATGAAAATGACATCAAGAAAGCTAAAGAAGTTATTGCCAAGCGTGAAGCAGAGATAGAACAAAACCTGACCGACCAAGATAATAAAGCACTCGAAATCGACGCTCAAAAACGAGTCATCGAATCTACCGAAGAGAAGATAGGAGATTTGAATTAAAACGGGTTTCGAGTTACGGGTTACGGGTTATCCAAAATAGTATTTGCCTGGTTTTTCTTACGAAAAATCAGGCTTTTTTATGTGTAAACCCCTAACCCGAAAACCCGTAACTCGCAACTCGCAACCCGTTTAACGATGTTTTCTATTGATTTGTCGAAACTTGTATGTAAATTAGCATGTTTTATTTATCTTAACATAACATAAAAGTTATTTAGTCAGCAGATTACAAACTGCATAAACTACTAACCAATAAATTACCGAAAATACAGACAACCATGATGATGACAATTACATTATTGAACTGGTGGGGCGATTTGAGCAATATCCAACAAATTTTTTGGGGCATATCTATTGTGTTCAGTGTATTGTTTGTGATTCAATTTGTGCTGAGTATTATCGGCATTGATTTCGACGCCGATGCCGAATCAGATATGGGCGACCCCGATGGTATAGATGGCTTGGATGCCGACTTCACCTTGCTTTCTGTCCGAAGCATTATCGCATTTTTTACCTTTTTTGGTTGGACGGGCGTAGTGGCTCTGGGTGGTGGCGTAGGGGCGGTGATGGCAATATTACTCGCTTCGTCGGCGGGTTTTGTGGCGATGCTCGTAGTGGCGTATATTTTCTACCTATTTATTAAATTACAAAGTAGCGGTACACTCAATCTTGATAATGCTATTGGCGGAACAGGCGAAGTTTACCTTATAATTCCGGGCGATAAAGGCGGTATCGGCAAAGTGCAGATGAAAGTACAAGGCTCACTTCGCGAATTGGATGCAATTACGATAGGCGAAGCCATTCCCACGGGAGCACCGATACAAGTGATTGATGTGTTGGAAAACGGAATGCTACTGGTAGAACCCGTAGATAGTCTGAGATATTTGGAATGAAACGAGTCGTGGGTTACGAGTTACAATTTATAATTTCATGCAAGTCCCTGACATTCAAACATACAAAATAAATGAACACAACAGATAGCAACGGTAACATCCTTGCCAACGGTGACGCAGTAATGCCCATCAAAGACCTCAAAGTAAAAGGCATGTCGATGACTCTCAAACGCGGCACAGTCCTGAAAGGCATACGCCTCACCGACGACCCCAACGCAGTAGAATGTAAAGTCGGAAAAAGTTATATCGTTTTGAAAACCAGTTTTCTAAAGAAAAAATAAAATAGTCCATAGTCGTCAGTCGATAGTCCATAGTTCGACGTGAAATTGTCTTCTGCTATGGACTATCAACTATGGACTAATTATTATGAGTAATAATATTCTTGCAGCCCTTGTGATTTTGGGTTTGGTGTATCTCACCGCCCGTTGGCTTTCCAAGCGTGTAAAACCTGACTATTGCGAATCCTGCAACGGAAAAGGTTATTGGGAATCTACACGCGGCGAACGCAATGACTGCGACCTCTGCCAGGGAACGGGCGTGATGCCTAAAGAATTTAGGCGAAGAAAATAACCTGAAATAACAAATTTAACAGACATGAATCGTAAATTTCGGGAACGGTTTATCGTAGCCTTTTGGATTTTAGTATTCGTTTTCATCTTTATTAACATAGTTTTGTTAGTTGTACTTGTCAATAAGTATGGTTGGAGTCCTGTATACAAATAACTTCATTTGGGCTTAAAAAAAATCCAATATAAAGAAAATTAAGAACGATAATATTACGAAGGATTAAATTTATAATCGAAAAAAATTAACATAAAACCTTGTTATAATCAATAATATTTGTCATTTTGGGAAAAAAATGGCATTTTAATGAAAAAAAATATACACACAGACCTTCCACAAATTATTTTTGGTTCGCCGGATTCGGCTGTGTCGAGGAGAATAAATCAACTTGAAAAATCCGGCAACATCCGAAAAATCGCCCCACGATTATACACCTCAAATTTGAAAGATAGTCCGAAGGATATTGTCAAGCGAAACTTATTTACCGTCTTGGGCGGTTTGTTTGAAGGGGCGGTTTTGAGTCATCGTTCTGCCTTAGAATTTCAACCTACGGAGACGAACGATATATTTGTCACCTATAAATACACACGCAAAACCAAGCTCGCAGGTATTACCGTCAATTTCCTCAAAGGACAAGGCGCGATAGCAGGTGACAATCTACTTGCGGATGGTTTGTTTGCTGCCCAAAAAGAACGTGCTTTACTCGAAAACCTCCAAATATCGCGGCGCAAAGGCGGTGCATCAAAAACACTTCCGCGTACTTATGTAGAGGAAGAATTGGACAAAATAATTCGTGTACACGGCGAAACGGGGTTGAATGAATTGCGCGACAAAGCAAAGGCGATTTCCGAACAATTGGAGATGACACGCGAGTACGAAAAACTCCACAAAATGATCAGTGCCATGCTCGCCACACGTCCTTCAAAATTGCTTCATTCATCTGTGGCAAAAGCTCGTGCATTGGGTACGCCTTACGACCCTGCGCGGGTAGATTTATTCCAAAAACTGTTCATTGAATTGCAACAAAACGAATACAAAAACCAGCCCGAACGCAACCAAACCGACGTACAATTTCGCTTGTTTGCTTTCTACGAAAGTTATTTTTCCAACTACATTGAAGGTACACGATTTGGTCTTGCAGAGGCGCGAAATATCATTCAAAACCAACAACCGCTACCCGCTCGACAAGAAGATTCGCACGACATTCTCGGTACATATCGCATTGCTTCTGATGTCGCTGAAATGTCGCTCACGCCTACAAGTGCAGATGAATTATTGGAGATTTTAATGCGCCGACACCATGTGTTACTTTCTGCAAGAACGAGTAAAAATCCCGGAAAATTCAAAGATAAAAACAACTATGCTGGACAGACAGCTTTTGTCGATTATACGCTCGTACGCGGAACGCTTATCAAAGGATTTGAACTTTATCGCGCCCTCAATGCGCCCTTTGCAAAGGCGGCTTTTATGATGTTTTTGGTGAGCGAAGTACACCCCTTTCTCGATGGCAACGGACGTATCGCACGCATCATGATGAACGCCGAATTAACGGCAAACCAACAATCGAAAATTATCATTCCGACGGTGTTTAGGGACGATTATTTATTGGCATTGAGGCGACTAACGCGACAGCACGACCCCAAACCTTATATCACGATGCTGCAAGTAGCATACGAATTTTCTGCCGAATTATTTTATACAGAAAACACTGATTTTCAAGAACATTTGAGACAAACGAACGCTTTTCTGGAGCATACCGAAGGACGATTGAAAGTTATCGAAAATTTGAAATACGCGCGTTGAAACATTCAAAATTCATTCATTCAAAATTCAACATTAATTTTAATAAAAACCAACAAACTCATTTACTGGATAAGCACGGGATTGCTCTGTGCGCTGATGCTTTTTTCAGCGAGTATGTACCTCACAAAACACGATATGGTCGTCGGTCTTTTCAAACATTTGGGCTACCCGACTTATCTGATTTATCCGCTTGCTACGGTGAAAATATTAGCGATTGTGGCAATTCTTAGCCGTAAGTCTGCCTTCCTGAAAGAGTGGGCTTATGCCGGGATTTTCTTTGATGTAATATTGGCATTTACAGCGCACACAGTGGTAGATGGCGGCGGTACGATGGCACTGGCGGGGATAATATTGGTCATAGTGTCGCGGTTTTTGGATGGAAGGGTGTTTAAAGATTAACTCAAAAATCTAAAGCAAAATTAACATGAAAAACAATTTAAATCTAAAACTAATTCCAAAAAACGAATCCGAAAAAGAACAATTTCTCGAAGAAACCATCAAAGACTACGCAAAAGGATTGGCAAAGGCGAATGACTTGAATATTGAGGAAGCAATGGAAATGTCAAAACGGCAAATTGAACAAGCACTCTACCACCAAAAAGAAACCACGCAAACCAAAATAGTAACTATTTTTGACGAAACAATTGACCAAGCAGTAGGTGGAATTTGGTTTGTCATCAATACTGAAAAAATGACCGCCTACAGTTATCAGATTTTTGTAGATGAAAAACATAGAGGAAAGGGATACGGCAAAGCAGCCCTCAGTGAACTTCACAATTTTTGTAAGACGCAAAACATCAAAAGAACTAGCCTGAGTGTATTCGGATGGAATACCCTCGCTTTTGATTTGTATAAAAAAATGGGCTACGAAATTGTGCAAATTGTTATGAAAAAGGATTTGGACGAATGAAGATGAATTGAAAGTCAATTAAAAGTAAAAAATTAACTATATTTACATGGAGAATTTGGCTGTCCACATTTATATATTTTTTAAATATAAAAACATAGAAATTGACCATAGAATTTCCGTACGAAATACAATCAAGAGTACTCAATAAAGAACGACATTCGCGGTCATATTACCCCATATTTCCGGCAATTATTGAAGTCCCCGAAGTTAACGTTTCGAGTGCGCCTTTTGCCGAAAATTTCCTGATACTTAGCCAAAAATTTGAAAATAAAATACTCGTTATTGGGTTATTTTCAAGGAATCGAAGCGTTTGATATTTTTGTAATGAACAACAAAAAAAGAATATTTAAACATTATGAAAATATGAAATATCAAGAATTTATAGACCACTTACTTGCAGTGTATTACTTCAATCGAAAAGCTAATCCAACATTCGCTCTTAGTCCGTTTTGGATAATAGATATGATGAAGGAAGGTTATGGTTCAAGTGATGTGCGAGATATAATGAATTATCTTGATGCCGAAGGATATTTATCGAATTACAATCAAAAATCCGGTTTTGTGTCGCAACTGACATCACGAGGACAGATGTATTACGAAGCATTAGACGAGGAGTACCAAAGTCATATAGTAAAATTCTTGACACAGAAAGGCATCCTACAAGTTGTCAACAAACTTACTAATCCGGAAGAGTTTAATGAAGAAGCCGTCAACAACCTCATTAAAGAAATTGAAAAAGACCTCAAGGAACTCAACGGTATTGATGAAGACCTCAATGAAGATATGCAAATCATTAAACTTGAATACTCCAAAAGAAAACCCGATAGAGAAGTTTTGCGTTTAGAAGTCGAACACTTATTAGAAGAAAATGTCTTGTTTGATAAAGTGAGAGATTTGAAGTATAAGTTGAGTGTTTGAGGGAATTGCTATGAGAAAAGATTTGAATCAACTAATATCACACATAAGTTTACACAGAAAAATAAACCAATTTACACAAATAAAATAACATAACTCATTTAAAATCAATAAATTATGCTTACAGGAATGCTCGGACTTATAGGCGGACTCGTTCTACTCGCCTTTTTGATGTTATTATTTGCGGCGTCGCGCTATAAGCGTTGCCCATCGGATAGAATCCTCGTTGTATATGGACGTACAGGCGGCGGACGCTCTGCCAAATGTATTCATGGTGGTGCTGCCTTTGTGTGGCCCGTCATTCAGGATTACGCCTTTTTGGAACTCACGCCAATTTCGATTGATGTCGATTTGCAAGGTGCTTTGAGTCGTCAAAACATCCGTGTCGATGTGCCTTCGCGCTTCACCGTTGGGGTATCTGACGAAGAAGGCGTGATGACCAATGCCGCAGACCGTCTTTTAGGCTTGGAAATGGACAGCATCCGCGACCTCGCGCACGATATTATTGTCGGTCAGATGCGCCTTGTTATCGCCATGATGGACATTGAGGAAATCAATGCCGACCGCGACAAGTTCTACACCAATGTATCTTCCAACGTAGGTTTGGAGCTACGCAAAATCGGTTTGAAACTCATCAATGTCAACGTAACCGACATCAAAGATGAATCCGGTTACATCAAAGCACTCGGACAAGAGGCTGCTGCTCAGGCAATTAATGAAGCCAAAACAATCGTGGCGGAGAAAAACCGTGATGGTAGTATCGGTGAAGCCAATGCACAACGCGACCAACGTATCAAGGTTTCGGAGGCAGATTCCTTCGCCAAAGTAGGGGAAGCCAAAGCCAATGCCGATGCCATCGAGGGAGAAAACACCGCCCAAATCGCCATTGCAAAATCCAACGCCTTGCGTCGTCAACAAGAAGCCGAAGCCGAGCGTTTGGCGATAGCTTCTGAGAAAATACAAACCGCAAAGGCACTCGAAGAATCGTACCGTGCAGAGGAAGAAGCCGAGCGCGCCCGTGCCTCACGCGAAATGGCACGCCAAGAAGCCGACGCCATCGTCAACGCTGAAATTGCCAAGCGCAAACTCGAAATAGAAGCCGAAGCCGAAGCCGAACAACGCCGACGAATCGCAAGAGGTGAAGCTGACGCGATTTATGCTAAAAAAGAAGCTGAAGCACGCGGTATGTACGAACTCCTCAGCAAGCAAGCCGAAGGTTTTGAAAAACTCGTCCACTCTGCCGGCGACAGCTCCAAAGACGCCGTCTTGCTCATGGTAGCCGACAAGTTACCCGAACTTGTTAAGACGCAAGTTGATGCAATCAAGAATATTAAAATTGATAAAGTCACCGTTTGGGAAGGCGGCGGACAAAAAGAAGGCGAAGGCAACTCGACCTCCAAATTCATTTCCGGTTTGTACAAATCCGTTCCACCAATGAACGACCTATTTAATATGGCAGGTATGAATTTGCCAGAGTATTTGGGTAATAAAAAAGTCGAAGAAGCGAAAGTGGTAGAAGTAAAAGAAGTAAAAGAAGTAAAAGAAGTGAAAGAAGCGAAGAAATAACGCCACGCAGACACCCTTGTCCGTTGGAAGATATAAAGCACAGGCTGTGAAGTCTGTGCTTTTTTTTTGTATTATTATTCGCTCAAAGTCGCTTTTTTTAGCACATTAAGCGAATATTAATTTTTATTGCTCGCTTCCTTACCCTATTCTTGTCGAACACTACCGATTATTCAAATAAGTCGTTGAGGGTTACGACTTGGTCGAATTGGTGTGTAATCTCTCAAAAAAAGGAGATTAAGCAGATTATCGATTCGATAATGTGCTTAATCTATACAAAAACGACTAGATTAAGCAGATTATCCAAATGATAATCTGCTTAATCTCTTAAAAATAGGTGGATTCCGCGAGCTATCGGTTTGGATAGGGCGATGACGGGCATGTAAGATTTGTTTGAAAAATGGTTTGTTATATCTTTTGTTTTTTTATTTTTGTGGGGATTAATTCTGGAAAGGCAACTGCATTAAGAAAACACATAAATTCTACTATTATGGAAGCTAGGGAAACAAAAATTCAACCACTAATAGATGGCTCTAAGCAATACCTTTTACCACTATTTCAAAGAAAATATGTTTGGGATAGAACTCAATGGAAAGCTTTATGGAGCGATATAATGGAACTGTATGAAGATGAGGAACTGAAAAATCACTTTTTAGGTTCAATCGTTACTATACCAATGTCATCTGTTCCGCAAGGTGTTTCCAAATATGTTTTGATAGATGGTCAACAGAGAATGACAACACTTTTTATTTTATTAGCTGTTTTAAGAGATAAAGCAGAAGATGAACAGACTTCTAATTTATCAAATAAGATAAATAATACATTGTTAGTTAATCCATATGAAACTAATTTGGATTATTATAAATTAGTTCCAACTGAAAAAGAATCTGATAGAAATTCGTTTATAAATTTGATTGATAGGAAGAACCAAGTTGCTGACAATCAAATTACTAAAGCTTACTCCTTTTTTGAACGAGAAGTCAAGAAAAATCACATTGAAATTCCTAAATTATTGTCTGTTATTACTCAAAAACTTTCTTTAGTCAGTATTGTATTGCATGAGGAGTACGATAATCCACATCTTGTTTTTGAAAGTTTGAACTCTACTGGCATCAAATTATTTCCATCGGATTTGATACGTAATTATTTCTTCATGCGTATTCATGTTGAACGTCAAGTTGAAATATATAATGAGTTTTGGCTTCCTATGGAAAGCAAGTTTGATGATAAACTTTTGACTGAGTTCATAAGACATTATCTCAAAAAAGATGGGACGATTGTAAAAAAGAATGAGATTTATTTTAGGCTGAGAGAGAGAGTTAATGTAGAAAATGCAGAGGAAGAACTTGAAAAATTACATAGCTTTTCAAGCTATTATGAAAAATTAGTATTACCAGAAAAGGAGTTGGATTTAGCCATTAGTAAATATCTTATAAGACTCAACACTTTAGAGGTTAGAACAGTGTATCCTTTTTTATTAAATTGTTATGAAGATTATAATCGAAATAGTTTAAAGAAGGACGACTTCATTGAAGTACTGAAAATAATTGAGAATTTTTTAATTAGAAGATATATAGTAAATGTGCCTACTAATCAGCTTGACAAGATATTTCCACCGCTTTACAAACAAACTCGTCAAAAAGGGCAGGAAAGGTTTATAGATAATTTAAAGTTGGTTCTACAAACAAAAAACTATCCTACAGATATTCAGTTGAGGAAGGCAATAGAGTTTTCAAAACTTTATGGAAGTGGTGATAAAATAAAAAAAACGAAACATTTACTATGCCTTATAGAAGAATCGTATAATCATAAAGAAAAAGTAGTTTTTGATGAATTGACAATCGAGCATATAATGCCCCAAAGTATAAAAAATACTCCATGGTGGAAGAAGCATTTAGGTGATAATTGGGAGGAAACTCATGATTTATATTTACATACTTTAGGCAATCTTACTTTAACCGCATATAACCCCGAGTTATCAAATGATAATTTTGAAGGAAAAAAGAAAATATTAAAAAATAGTCATATTGAATTAAATAAATATTTTGAAGGAAGAGAGATGTGGGTGGAAAAAGACATAAGAGATAGAGGTGAATATTTAACTGATAAATGCCTTGAAATATGGCCTTATTTTGGTAATGTGAAAACAGCATTTAGCGAAGATGTAACGGGTAGCAAACCCACCAATTTAAGGATTTGGGACATAAACTTTCCTGTAAAATATTGGGTAGATGTATTAGAGTTAACGGTAAAAACTATCCAAGATTTGGCACCAGAAAAACTGGAGATATTAATTGAAGAATATCCAAGATTTGTCAACAAAAAATCAGAAAAATTCAGGAGACCATCAGAAGTTTTACCAGGAGTTTTTGTTGAAAAAAATTATAGTGCAGAAAATATACAGAGGTTCTGTATTCAGGCAATGGAAACTATTGAATTGACATCAGATGATTGGGATGTAACAACTGTCTAATCATAAAACAAAAAAAATATAGGCTCTCCATATACCCAATACTCACCCTTTAGGAAATCCTCAAAAAAATCTTTATATTTGAAATATGGAATTAAAGTTAAACATCGGTTATCAAGAAATCTTGGAGTTGATAAAACAGTTGCCTGTGGAGATGCAAAAGCAACTTCAAGCGGATATGCACGACCCCACCGATTCCAATGGAATAGACCAATCGGAGAGAGCAGAAATTCCGCATACCTTTGAGTCTATCATTCACAAGGAAAAAACGTATCATTTATTATCTCCGCTAAATTGTGTGTTAGAAAAAAATGAAGACGGTTTTATCGTCGAATCGGTATTATTAGGTGTTGTTGGAAGTGGAGATAGCCGTGAGGATGCCATTAAGGATTTTTCGCAAGAGTTTGATTATCTGCACAATAAACTGATTGGTTTGGAAGATGATAAACTGTCCAAAAAAATGTTGATGAGAAAGCAGCTCTTCAAATTAATTGTCAACCCAAAATAGTAAGATGGCTACATTAAACAAAAAGAAAACACATAAAAACCTCAAATCTAAAGGTTTTACAAACTCCGAAAATCGTAGCGATGACCACATCTACCTCGACTACTATTATAACGATAAATTCATTCTCTACACAAAAATTAGTCGCGGCAGTGCAAAAGATATAAGTGCCGGACTTGTCAATGCGATGGCAAGGCAATGTCATCTTTCCAAGAAAGAGTTTGTAGATTTAGCCCGATGCCCGATGAGTAAAGCGAAGTATGTAGAAGTGTTGAAAGAAAACGGCGATATAGATGATGAGGATTAGAGATGTGTTTTTTGATATTTTTTGACAATCTCCCCATGAGAAATCTGGTTTTTTTCATCATAACTCTCCTCCACTGCTTCGTCGAGGGCTTTTTGTTGGTCTTCGGTCAGTTCGTCCCAAAAATCGGTTTTATCCATATTCCGTTCCAAGACATCCCGTACCACCTCATGCACTTGCCGCAAAATAGATTCATCATTGACCGTAGAAATCAAATCGTAAATACTGCCTTTTAATTCTAATGTACTCATACAGAAAATTTCTTGATGATATAATGATTCAAAGATACATTATTTTCATGGAAAATGCAGTTTCCGTTTTTTCATTATAAAAAACAAAAAAGTCTAAGCCCAACATTCACACATTTGCCAATCGAATAAATGCCCCATCCAAGTGTTCAAAATCCTTATCGGAAGTTAGTAAATCAATATCAAGCAATTAGTTCTTCGTAAGATTCTTGAATGTCCAATTGCTTGGCTAAAGCATCGAACTCAGGGCGGTCAATACCTTTGAAATTTTGCTCCTTTTTGAGTTGTTCGAGTGTGACGGTTTCGCGGATGGGTTTGAAGATGTCAGGATTTTCGTCTGCCAAATTCGTATTCCGTTCCAAGACATCCCGTACCACTTCATGCACTTGCCGCAAAATAGATTCATCATTGACCGTAGCAATCAAATCGTAAATACCGCCTTTTAATTCTAATGTACTCATACAGAAAATTTCTTGATGATATAATGATTCAAAGATACATTATTTCTATGAAAAATGCAGTTTCCGTTTTTTGCTAAAATACGTAAAACTACTCAGAATTTAGTGTTTCCATACGCGCTTTAAATTCTTCCAAATCAATCACTTCCATAATTGGAAATTCTATCTTATTCAAGCGCCTGAAATCGCTGTCGTGGCTTACGATAAATAAGGCATTTGCAGCTATGGCGCAATCCACAAACTTATTATCATCTTCATCGGTGAGTAGTTGAAATTCGTAGAAAGTATTGATATGGCGGACATTATCACGATTGTCGAGTGTTGCCATGAATGCCTGTGATGCACGCACACCCATTTTTTGCTCAATAATTTCGGCGTATTCCATGAGGATTTCAGTAGTGACGCAGAGTTCATATTCGTTATTGAGCAGAGCCTGGACAACCCAATTGTGACGTGAACGACGAGAAGCACAAACCAAGATAATATTTGTGTCAAGGACAATCCGCTTTTTCATGCTTAAGATTTTCTACGACGAAGTTTCGTATTCAGCAATTCATCCACTTTCGTTTCATCCCAACCTTCTTCGTCCCAGACTTTATCCGCTTCATCCATAAAAATATTCGCAAAAAACTCCGAAAGATGCTGCCGCAAACGCTTCAAATCCACTTCAGACAAATCATGTCGAAAGGTCTTGATAATTTCCAATTGCGTATTCGTGAACGGCTGTGCTTGTTGTAACATAAGCGTTGATTTTTTTTTCAAAGATAAGTGATTTTTATGAAAAATGCAGTTCCTATTTCCACAAACAAAAAAAAGCAGCCCCAACCAAAAGGTCAAAGGCTGCCTAAAATTTAGAATTTCCTAATGTATCGAAACTGCTAATATTGCTAAGTCGGTTTATCACTAAAGGACATTTTTGCGAAGCAAAAACCCCAATAACAATTCAACAATCAGCGAAGCGAAACAATTCAACAATCAAACAATCAACACTACTTCGCAGCAGCAAAAGCCTGTTCCAAATCTGCGATAATATCGTCAATATGTTCGATGCCGACGCATAGGCGCAGGAGGTCTTGCGTGACGCCTGCGCTTGCCTGCTCTTCGACGCTCATTTGTCGATGCGTGGTTGATGCCGGGTGACATGCCAGTGACTTTGCATCACCGATATTCACCAATCGCTTAAACAAACCAAGCGCATCATAAAACCTTTCTGCTTGTTCAAAACCGCCTTTGATGCCGAAAGTCATCAAAGAAGAAGGCTTGCCGCCGCAATATTTCTTCGCCAATTCGTGGTATTTGCTACTCTCCAAACCACCATAATGCACCCACGAAACTTGTGCATGACCTTCCAGGTACTTTGCCACCGCGATAGCATTTTCGCAGTGTCGTTCCATCCGTAGCGACAGCGTTTCCATGCCTTGCAGCAACTGAAAAGCAGCCAGAGGCGAGAGTGCCGACCCCGTATTTCGCAGTGCAACCGTACGCATCCGCGCGATATAAGCCGCCGGACCAAAAGCATCGGTATAGACCACGCCATGATACGAAGGTTCGGGCGTACTCATCATCGGGAATCGGTCGGCGTGTGCCGCCCAGTCAAATTTACCGCTATCGACTACTGCGCCGCCAATAGTAGTACCATGACCGCCGATATACTTGGTCAGCGAGTGTACCACGATGTCTGCGCCATAAGCGATAGGATTGAGAATGGCAGGACTCGCCACCGTATTGTCCACGATAAGCGGTACGCCATGTGCGTGCGCGACCTCCGCAAGTGCCTCAATATCAGCGATATTTCCGGCAGGATTTCCGATAGATTCACAATAAACCGCCTTCGTTTTTTTGTCAATAAGCTTGGCAATATCGGCTGCCTCATCGCTTTCCGCAAAGCGTACATCAATACCTTGTGCTGGCAACATGTGTGCAAAAAGCGTATAACTTCCGCCATACAATTGCGGTACAGAAACGATATTATCGCCCGCTACCGCAAGGTTGAGAATCGAATAATTGACCCCTGCACTACCCGCACTCACGCCGAGTGCCGCGACACCGCCCTCGAGTGCCGCTATCCGTTCTTCGAGTACGCCGACTGTCGGATTCATTATCCGACTATAAATATTTCCTGCAACTGAAAGGTTGAATAAATCTGCGCCGTGTTGGGCATTGTCAAATTCGTAAGCGACCGTCTGATATATCGGTACGGCAACTGATTTTGTGGTGGGTTCGGATTGGTATCCGCCGTGAATGGCTATCGTTTCCTTTTTCATTTTTGTTAATTTTTTATCTTATAAATTGAATGAATACTAATTTTTTTGGTTAATCGTTAAAGGATATGCAATTTACGAAAACATTATTTTATGGTATTATTTTTTTCAATAAAAAATAAATGCCGTGTAAGTTATACCTATTTGGGACTTCAAAAGCTATATCTTAAAATTAAATAAAATCTAATAAAAGTGCTTTTTATTGCATTTTTCATTGAATTTAATTTAAAAATTCGTATTTTTGCAAAAAAAAGAGCATTAAAATGCACTACGAAAAATTAATACAAACCATAAAAGAAAGGAGAGAATCGCTACAAGTAACGCAAGAAACTTTAGCAGAACTATCCGATGTGGGCTTGCGAACATTAAAACAGTTTGAAAGCGGCAAAGGGAATCCGACACTCAAAACATTGCAAAAAATATCAAACGTTTTGGGACTTGAATTGCGTTTAGAATTAAAGGATTTAACAAATGAGAAAAGCCAGCATATTATACAAAGATGAACAAGCCGGAACACTTATTCAGCATGACAACGGTTCATTTACTTTTCAGTACGATGATGCTTGGTTGATAGACAGTCAGAAGTCCGGTATCAGCCTTACGCTGCCAAAAAGTGAGGAGGTCTATCATTCAAGGTACTTATTCCCGTTTTTTTATCAACTCTTGCCCGAAGGTTCAAACAAAGAACTAATCTGCCGCCACAACAAAATTGACAAAAACGATGATTTTGCTTTATTAACCCTTACTGCCGCAGATGATGCCATAGGTGCGGTCAGAGTAATAAAAATTTGATGCCTTTACCAAAAATAAAATACTGTCCGGGTACATTGGCAAAAGGATTCGATACTTACAGTCGAACTTGTTTGAATAAGATGTACAGTGGGAAAAAGGTGAATCATATACTGCCTTACGATTCTCCTGCAAGCGGGGTAGAAACGGACGAATTATTCGCAGAAAATCGAAGAAAGTTGTCTATTTCGGGCGTACAAGAGAAGTTTTCTTTATTATTGGAAAAAAATAAATTGCGACTCGTCCACGAAGGCGAGCGCAGTACGTATATCCTAAAACCCATTCCATCCGAAGCAGGAAAAAAAAGCGACCAAATACCTGCAAATGAACATCTTACGATGCAAATTGCCCATCAGGTATATGGCATAGAGACAGCGGAAAACGCCTTAATATTTTTTAAAGATGGAACACCTGCCTATATCACCAAACGCTTTGATGTAACCGAAAACGGCTCAAAACGAGCGCAGGAAGATTTCACTTCATTGGCGAGTAGAACCCCACAGACGCATGGAGAACATTATAAATATTTGGGCAATTATTTTGACTTGTTTCAGCTTATGCAATCTCACCTACCGGCTTATCGGGTAGAAGCTCCAAAATTATTGAAAGTACTGTTATTCAACTATTTGTTTTCTAATGGCGATGCCCATCTCAAAAATTTTTCATTGATAGAAACGCCTATGGGAGATTCCCGTTTGAGTCCGGCTTACGATTTACTCAACAGTCGAATCCATGCGGAGGATAAAGATTTTGCACTCGACGACGGGCTTTTACCCAAAAATCTGGCACAAGGGAAAATCAATCAACAATTTAAGCTACTCGCACAAAAGGCAGGTATTAAAGAGCAAATATTCAATCGTATAATGACTTCGATGCTGGGAAAATCTAATCTTGTTGAAAAATTTATCGAAGCATCATTTCTTGACGAACGTATCAAAAGAAATTATTGGCAATCTTATCAAAGGCGTTTGAAGGTATTGTCGAAAACGTAAAACGATTTTGTAAATCGTACACATACGCGAGAGCGATTTGCAAAATCGCTTTACGTTATTCATTCAAAGCGGTAATCAAACTTTCCAACATTTCTTCCGAAAAAGACCCGTGACTAAAGTTAACGGATTTGATCAGTGGCAAGGACAGGAAAATGGCTTTTGCTTCGTAATCTTCGGGTTTTTCAGAGTTGATGGAGGTGCCGAAATCTGCCAAAATTGTCTCTACAAAAGGTCGTCCTACGGGATGATTGATGATGTCTCTGAATGGCGTGTATTTATCAATGACACGCTTGTGTTCTTGACTCGAATTTAGTGTGACCGTCGTATGCAAACGTAGGTCGCGCGACGAACTGCCCACCAAAATATCAAACTCACCCGACTCTGCGTACCAAGTCTTCATTTCAGGATGAAAATACGTAAAGGCTCGTTTATCTAATTCAAAATCAATGGTTTGCGATTCGTTGGGGTCTAATTTTATTTTTGTAAATGCTTGTAATTCCTTTATCGGACGCACCAATTCTGACGCTCTATCGTGTACATATAGCTGCACGATTTCTGCGCCTGCTCGTGTACCGATGTTTTTTACGGTTAAAGAAATTTTCAAAACCTCATTATCATTAAATTCACATTTATTTAGGGTCAATTTTGAATATTCAAAACGGGTATACGACAAGCCATGCCCGAAAGGAAACATAACCTCCATACTTTTGGCATCATAATAACGATAGCCGACAAAAATACCTTCGCGATAGTCCACGCTGCGATGTTCGCCCGGAGCGTAAAGGTGCGCCGGATTATGCTGCATACGCAAGGGAAAAGTCTCGCCCAATTTGCCCGAAGGATTGGCGCGACCAAAGAGGATATTCGCTACTGCTGCGCCGCTGCCTTGTCCTGACAACCACGCTTCGAGTATGGCGGGTACCTCGCGTTCCCATTCTTCGATTTCGACTGCCGCACCATTGGAGATGATGGCAACGGTATGGGCTTGTACGGCTGCCACTTCGCGCACAAGCACCTTGTGCGATTCGGGAATATCCATGTGTTCTCTGTCCAATCCTTCTGCTTCAAAATCATCAGGCAAGCCAATGAAAACTAGCGCAACATCTGCCTTTTTTGCCAACTGAACAGCAGCGTCAAGGTTGGATTTTTGGTATTCGCCACCACGCGATTCGTAGAAAGGATGGTAATGAATTTCGACGTTTTCGCCTACTATTTTTCGGATGTTTTTGAACGTACTTTCGGACTTAAAAGCATTGACATTGGAACTACCGCCACCTTGAAAACGCGGCGTTTCGGCAAATCTGCCTAAGACCGCCGCCGACTTGATTTCGTTTTCATTTAGGGGTAAAATATCGTCTTCATTTTTCAATAAAACAATACTTTCTTCCGCTACGCGAATAGAAAGTGCATGATGTGCGTTAAGGTCGGTGGTTGCATTTTTTAGTTTTAATTGATTGGATTTGAGGATAATACGAAGAAGGGGCTGGAGGGTGTGGTCAAGGCGGGCTTCGTCCAAAGTACCGTTTTTTACGGCTTGTACGATTTTGTCTGCACTAAATGCGTTGTCGGGCATTTCGAGATTGAGTCCGGCGTGTACGGCGCGGTCGGGGTGGTTGACTGCGCCCCAATCGGAGACGACAAAGCCCTCGTAGTTCCACTCGTCGCGGAGTATGTGGGTGAGCAGCCATTCGTTTTCTCCTGCCCAAGTGCCGTTGACTTTGTTGTAGGCGCACATCATCGACCAAGGGGCGGATTCTTTGACGACGATTTCGAAAGCACGGAGGTAGATTTCGCGGAGCGTGCGCTCGTCTGCATTGACGCTGTGCATCATGCGTTCGTGTTCTTGGTTGTTGGCAACAAAATGCTTGGCACATGCCCCAATACCCTGTGATTGAACGCCTTGTATAAATGCCGCAGCTATTTTTCCACTCAAATGCGGGTCTTCGGAGTAGTATTCAAAGTTGCGCCCGTTGAGTGGAGTGCGCTTGATATTTAAGCCGGGACCGAGTAGGATTTGTACGCCATTGGCTTGGCACTCCTGCCCGATAGCTGCGCCGACTTCGCGGATGAGTTCGGTATTCCAAGTCGCGCCGAGTGCAGAGGCAGTGGGGAAGCAAGTGGCAGGCACGCTGCCATGCAAAGTCGCATCGTTACTCGCCAATTTGCGGAGTCCGTGCGGTCCGTCAGCAAGGTACATAGGCGGAATACCGTATTCCTCAAATGGATGAGTGGACCAAATATCGCGTCCCGATAAGAGTTTGGCTTTGTCTTCGAGCGACATGCGGGCGATAAGCAGGGACAGGTCGTGACCTGTCTTTTCTAAGTGTTGGTCGGTGTCCGTATTCTCCTTTTTCATAGTGTAAGTGTTGTTTGTACACTATGTAAAGGTAGGGAAAAAGTGCAACTTCAACTTCAACTTCAATCTCAACTTCAACTTCAACCTCAACCTCAACCTCAACTTCAACTTCAATGAAAAGGATTTGCCTTTGGCAAATCAAAAATTAAAAGGTCGTTTGATAATTTTTGCAACTTTTATTGAGTGTGTCATAAATGGGGTAGTTTATTTTCTTCCTCTTCCCTACCAGTCAGGTCGATTGGAACACGTCTTATTTGAAGAACTTTCACTTCTTCGAAATCCGACAGATTGAGCGAAAATCAAACTGCTTGAAAGGTATATCGCAGACCTCAATATGAATTGGGAAATAGCCGACCTGACCTTTAGCGAAGGAGCAGCATTTACGGCAGAAGTGTTTAATACGACTGTAATGGTACTGAAATTGAATCATAAAATTCCGATATTTTCGGTAGAAAAAGAAGGCGTGTTTGATAAGGTTTTTGATAGAATTATGGCGTTTTCTGGTTATAAAGATATTGATTTTGATATGTTCCCGGCGTTCTCCAAAAAGTTCTTAATCATGGGCAATAATGAACAAGCCATCCAAACTTTTTTCAATAAAAATATCATCGACTTTCTCGAAACACGACAGGTTTTTCATATCGAAAGTAATGGCGAAGCTCTACTGATTTTCGATAAATTTAAATTGGCAAGAACAGATGAAACGATGAAATTCATTGAGTTTGCAAAGCAACTCGCCCCGCTGATAGAGGAGGAAAGCGTGAGTGTGGTTGGGGTTCGATTAATGTCTCAAATAGATAATATTGCCCCTAAGCGTATTAGCCACTATTAAGGGGCAAAAAAACAAACTGAGATAGTATTTATTGTTTTTTACCACTTATTTTTGGAAGAAATTAGAAATAAGATGAGTTTTTAACGTGGAAAATATTACTTATGATTAGAGTAGATTTTGGGTTTTTTATTGTAATTTTGAGTGTTTGAATAAAAACAAAAAATGAGTAAATTTGTAAGTTCTCAATGAATGAATTTTGAAAGAATTGAAAACTATCTCAATGAATTTTTAGCTGAATCCAATGAATTATTTGTGAACTTAATTGAAATAGAAGATAAATGCCAATAAATTTTTTAGACCCAAATTGTAGCACAAATTCAAATAATCTTGAGTTTGGACTATGTGACGCCCCACCTCCTTCAAATTCCCCCGCATATATAGATGAAACAAACCAAACAGTTTGGATTGCTAAAGTTAATAATCCGAGTAATGAAGATGTTGCTTTCTATGCTGTTAACAATTGTGTAACTGTCTTAAAACCAGATGGTAATGAAGATAGTAGATGTGATGGAGTATTATCTTATTCTGATATTCTAATTTTCGTAGAACTAAAATCTCGCGAGAGTGGGCAATGGTTATAAAAAGGAAGAAAACAACTCACAACCACAATTGATAATTTTATACTAAACCACGATATTTCTCAATACTCAAAAGTAGAAGCATACGTCTGTAATAATCTCAAACCTTTAGCACACTTCGGTCAAGCATCAAATATCCAAAAATTTAAAGACGATACAGGTTTTATTCTTAAAGGAAAAAGAGTTGTCGATATTGTTTAATTCCTTTTGAAATAAAACTACTCACTGTATTTTATACAGAAATATCCATCAAATTATGTGTCGAACAACATCACATATACACCCTTAAAACCAAAAAAAATCACAAGGACCAAAAATAGTCCTTGTGATTCTAAAGGCTACGCACCCATATTCTGTTAGCTGAGATAGTTACACCTTATTCACCAAAACCTTATAACTGGGGTCTTCCAAAACATTCACATCAATTATCTTACCTGCATTTTTGAGCAGCTTTTGACAATCTTTACTTAGGTGACGCAAGTGTACTGTTTTACCTACCTTGTGATAGCGTTCTGTGATTTTATTTAGTGCTTCGATAGCTGACATATCGACAACTCTACTTTCTTTAAAATCAATAATTATTTCGTCCGGGTCGTATTTTATGTCGAATTTTTCGTTAAAAACCGTCACCGAACCAAAAAATAAGGGACCATAAATTTCATAATGCTTCACGCCGTCTGCATCAATTGATTTTCTTGCTCTAATACGTTTTGCATTATCCCAAGCGAAAACCAATGCCGCTATAATGACTCCAATAATGACGGCTAATGCCAAATTGTGCAAGAAAACCGTCACGAGCGTCACCACGACCATTACAAAAATGTCCGATTTCGGCATTTTATTGAAGGTTGAAAAACTCGCCCATTCAAAAGTCCCGATTGCCACCATAATCATCAAGCCAGTCAGTGCCGCCATTGGCAACTGCTCTATCAGCGTAGAACCAAACATTACAAACATCAATAAAACGACTGCCGCAACAATACCGGACAATCGCGCCCGTGCGCCATTCGAGATATTGATAAGACTCTGACCGATCATCGCACAACCACCCATACCGGAAAAGAACCCCGACAGGATATTCGCAATACCTTGAGCGACAGCTTCTTTATTGCCTCTACCGCGCGTCTCGGTAATCTCATCGACAATGTTTAGCGTCAATAAGCTTTCAATCAATCCAACCCCTGCCATAATCGCAGCAAAAGGAAAAATCAGGGTCAAAGTCTCCCAATTAATCGGCACCATTGGGATATGAAAAGGCGGGAAACCACCTTGAATCGAGGCAATATCACCCACTGTTTTGGTATCAATACCAAAGCCTACCACAAGCCCAAAAACCACCAAAATGGCAGCCAAAGACGCCGGAATAATTTTAGTCAACTTCGGCAATCCCCAAATAATAAGCATCGTCAAAAGCACCAAACCCAGCAAAATATACAAGGCTTGCCCCGTCAACCAATGTCCACTTGAATCTTTGAATTGCTCCAATTGGGACATGAAAATGATAATCGCTAAACCATTTACAAAGCCAAAAATAACCGGATGTGGCACTAGCCGCATCAGCTTACCCAACTTAAGTACGCCCGCCAAGATTTGCATCAGCCCCGCTAAGATTACCGTAGCAAATACATACTCTGGTCCGTGAGAAATAGCCAAAGCAACGACCACTACCGCAACCGCACCCGTAGCACCCGAAATCATGCCCGGTCGTCCGCCCAAAATAGATGTAACAAGCCCCATCATAAAGGCTGCATAAAGCCCTGTCAAGGGAGACAATCCGGCAATCATGGCAAAAGCTATTGCCTCCGGCACAAGTGCCAAAGCAACCGTAAGACCTGATAATACTTCAGTTTTGTAATTTACTTTTTGCTTGAAATCAAACAAGTTTAAATACTTCCTCATAATAATATCTGTTCAAGCGTTTCTTCACTTGAATTAAATCGTTTTAACGCAACTAAGTAGTGGGACAAAAATAGGCTTACAATTTTGACGTGGTTATTTTTTCGATATTTTTTCTTACAAAAACCGCACATAGCCTACGCTACGTAAGGATTTTTGTAGGGAAAAATAGCGGAAAAAGAAACCGTCAAAAAGTAAGGATATTTTTGTCTCACTACTTACTTACGTAGTTGTCCTCAATTTGTTCGTCTCCGTAGATAAACGAGCATGTCCACGCAGGGATTTTTTCTCGCGTTTGACTACGGATAATAAAGTAATTAGGCTTTCACTAAGTTTAGAATGTAAACAACTCTAAGTAGAATGGACTTGAGGTTGAGTATAATTTCTTAATAAATAGAGACTTACTACTTAGGGAAGAGGAAGAAAATAATCTACCCCAAATGAAGCCGTTATTTTTTTTATATGTTTGGCTAAATTTGATGTGCATAGCTGGGCTACGTAAGGAAAATTTAGTGAAATAGACTTTATTCCAAAATATTTTGTATAAAGTAAATAATCTTTTTCCACTACTCTGCGTTGCCTGAAAATTCACTATGCTAAGGCATAGCTCAATTTCAGCCGCCTTGATTAGTGAAAAAATCTTTACTTCCTCTTTCATCCAAACTATTTTAGAATAAAGTTTATTTCACTAAGCCTATTTTTGTCCCACTACTTAGCGTTTATTATCTTTTCATCTCTTACGATAATTTGAAATCTGATACATGTATCTATCTTTCATTTTTGCGGCTGCGAAGGTAGTTAAATTTATTAGTCGGTAATACTATCGCAGTAATTTTTAAGTTTTTTACTGCAAATTTGAATGCTTGAATGGGAAATATTCGCAAGGCGAGTATTTTTCGCTCATCCCCAATATAAGGGAAGACGAAAAAAATAATCTACCCGTATTCTACTGAACAATTATTTTTTATAATTTGTATTTGACTTATTATCAAATAAATATGTTACCTTCGAAATTAGAACGCGAACTATCTCCCCCTTTGGAGGCAGGGGTGATTAGTTCTGAATGAGAAATCATTTTCATCGAAATATAATTTTGTCACAAGTCCCAACGGGACGACATATTATAACAATGGGTGTCAGCCCATTGCTCGGAATAAATCTACTTCGCCAGCCCTGAAAGGGCGATATAACTTGAAATTTCGCCCTTTCAGGGCTAAGTGATACCTCGAATTTCTATCTTGGGGCTGACACCCCAAGTTAGTGAAGTTCACCCCTTCGGGGCTATCAAACAAAATAAAATTTGTGCGAAATTCAGAACCAATCACCCCTGCTTTGGAGGGGAGATAGTTCGTGCTTTCTCTTTAAATTTCGTCGTAAATAACTAATAATCAATAAAATACAGTTTAAATAAAATTGTTGTTCAGTAGAATAATCTACCCGTCTAAATTGTTCTTTTTCTTATATGTTTCACTTAGCCAAACATATAAAAAAAATAACTTCTTCATTTAGAGTAGATTATTTTCTTCCTCTTCCCTAAAGAAAAAATAACGACGCGAAGAATGTACATTTATTTAATTTCTGATACTTAACGATAATATTTGACTATCTTTGAAATTGTAAATTTTAAGTAGAAATGAGAAAAAAATACGATTATAATTCGGAGAAAAAAAAGTGAAGAAAAAAATAACAATCGGAAGGAAAGATAAGGCTAATTTTCCTGAATTAGGACTGAATGACGTCGATATAAAAATAGATACTGGCGCATATACCTCTGCCATTCATTGCGATAGTATTGAATTGAAAGAAGTAGACGGGAAAGAACTATTAGTATTTACAGTGCTTGACCCTTCTCACGCCCAATATGAAAATAAGGAATTTTCGACCGAGAATTTCCATGAAAAACAGATTAAAAGCTCTTTTGGTAGTTCGGAAAAACGTTTTGTTATAAAAACGGATATATTACTTTTCGGAGAAAAGTACCCGATTCAATTGTCTTTAAGTAAGAGAGAGAAGATGAAGTTCCCAATACTAATAGGAAGACGATTCCTGATAGGAAAATTTGTAGTTGACCCTTCGAAGTATAATGTATCTTACAAAAGCGAAAGCGAATAGAGGATGAAAAATTCTTTTTCCTTTATACTTCACCAAATTTTCCTTGAAAGAAAATAAATAACTTGCCCCATTATGCTTGTTCTTTTCCCTTCTAAAAAACACAAAAAATAGTTCCGTAGCTATGGCTATGCAATGATTTTTTGCATTCTTTAGAAGAAAAAATTATGGCGCATTATGGAACAATTTATTTAATTTCTTTCACTAAGAGTAAGTTCAAATGATAAAATAACATAAAATGAAAATCATTATATTATCCCGTCAACCTAGCTTGTATTCAACTAGAAGATTGGTGGAAGCCGGAGAAAAACTGGGTCATGAGATGCAAGTCGTTGACCACTTGAAATGCAATATAGAAATTGAAAAAAAGCGCCCTAAGATATACTACAATGGTAGCTATTTGGAAAAGGTAGATGCGATTATTCCACGAGTGGGGGCTTCGGTTACTTTTTATGGGACTGCTGTGGTACGTCAATTTGAAATGATGCGTATCTTTAGTGCGGTGGAGTCGCAAGCCTTAGTTAGGTCGCGGGATAAACTTAGAAGTTTGCAGTTGCTTTGTCGTGCAGGCGTGGGTATGCCTAAGACGACATTTTCCAATTTTTCTAAAAATGTGGAGCATGTGGTGGATTCTGTCGGTGGTGCGCCTGTGGTCTTAAAACTATTGGAAGGCACGCAGGGTTTGGGCGTTATTCTTGCCGAATCGCAAAACGCAGCGGGTTCTGTCATGGAAGCCTTCAATGGGTTAGAAGCACGCATAATTGTACAGGAATTTATCGAAGAGGCAGGTGGTGCAGACATTAGGGCTTTTGTAGTAGATGGCGAAGTAGTCGGTGCGATGAAGCGACAAGGAAAAGAAGGGGAATTTCGATCTAACCTACACCGAGGCGGTAGTGCCAAAATTATCGAATTGACAGAGGAGGAGGAAGAAACTGCCTTGATTGCCGCAAAAGCAATGGGCTTGGGCGTAGCCGGAGTAGATATGCTACAATCTAAGGACGGACCTTTGGTGCTGGAGGTAAATTCTTCTCCGGGTTTGGAGGGGATTGAAAAGGCAACAGGAACAGATATTGCAGAAAAAATAATTAGATACGTTGAACGAAATGTACAATAAAGAACTAATTTTACTCGGTACAGATATCAAACCCGGCGATAGCGTTTGTTTACAATTTGATGTGGCAAAATTGCATACTCGAAATAGTATTCAAGTGCCTATATTTATCGAGCGTGGAAAAAAAGCCGGACCGGTGCTGTTGCTACTTGGCGGTGTTCATGGCGATGAAATAAATGGAGTTGAGATTGTCCGTCGAATTATTCGGAAAGGAATCAATAAACCTTCAAGCGGAACGATTATCTGCATTCCGGTTTTTAATATTTTTGGTTTTCTCAATCTATCGCGCAAATTTCCAGACGGCAGAGACTTAAATCGGGTATTTCCCGGTTCGTCGAAAGGTTCTTTAGCCAGTCAGTTTGCCTACGAATTTACGAAGGAAATTGCTCCTTTTGTAGATTATGTGATTGACTTTCATTCGGGCGGTGGCAATCGGGTCAATATGGCGCAAACCCGATGCGTACTCAAGGATGAAAAAACACTGGAACTGGCAAAAGTATTTGGCGCACCTTTTATTATAAACTCAAAGCAAATTTCGAAATCCATACGAGCAACCTTTCACGATATGGGCAAAACATCACTACTATTTGAAGGTGGAAAGTCGATGCTTTACGATGAGGAAGCTATCCAATATGGCGTGCGAGGCGCGAAGAACGTGATTCGTTTTTTGAAAATGAAAAAGTGGAAACGAACGCCTTTTGATAAGCCGATAGTTATCAAAAAATCAAAATGGTTGAGGGCTTCTCATTCCGGCATGTTCCACATTCGTATTAAAAATGGTCAATGGGTTACAAAGAAAACCGTACTGGGCATTATTACAGATCCATTTGGTGACTTTGAAAAAAAAGTTTATGCACCTTTTGATTGCTATATTTTTTGCGTCAATATCTCTCCAATTGTGAATCGCGGAGATGCCATTTTTCATGTGAGTGTAACCACAGAAGATAATTGATAAGTACAAATAGAGTTCGGTCGTTTTGATACTATCACATCCGATACATTACAACATACAAGAAGCTATTAATACACTGTTTCACAAATTTATTTACTTTTTTGAGTATTTCTTTTAAAATGACTCTTCACCAAAAAATCCTTAAATACAGTGAGTATTCGCGTCATTTTTGATTCGATTCATTTCAAAATAAACGTCAAAAAATGTAAATAAATTTATAAAACAGTGTATTAAGTAGTGAGACAAAAATATCCTTACTTTTTGACGGTTTCTTTTCCCGCTATTTTTCCCTACAAAAATCCTTATCCCGAATCAAGCACGGGACAGGCTGTAACGTAGGCTGTGTGCGGTTTTTGTAAGAAAAAATATCGAAAAAATAACGGCGTGAACATGTAACGTTTATTATCTTTTCATCCTTTAAAATTTTTCTAAATAAAGTCTATTTATTAAATAAAAAAACATTAAGAAGTTGAGTCCCTGCATATGCGATAGCTATCGGGACATTCATTCATTCATTCATCCACTCACTCATTACTTTGTCCATAAGTTTAAATAAATACATCAGCAGCACAGGCATCTGTTCGCGTCGCGAAGCAGACAAACTCATCGAAGCCGGACGAGTAAAAATCAACGATGCCACAGCTCAAAAAGGCAATCGCGTAGAAGATGGTGACAGGGTAAGTGTTGATGATAAACCCCTCAATTTCAAGCCCAAACACATCTATATCGCACTCAACAAACCACCCGGCATCACCTGCACCACCGACCTGCGCCACAGAGATAATATCATCAATTTCATCAATCATCCACAACGCATTTTTCCTATCGGGCGATTGGATAAAGCTTCATCGGGTTTGATACTATTGACGAATGACGGCGATATTGTCAATAAGATTTTGCGTAAAGAAAACCACCACGAAAAGGAATACATCGTAAAGGTAGACCGCCCGATTAGCAAAAAATTTGTCGAAAAAATGAGCATCGGCATCCCCATGCTTGGCACCGTAACCGACCCTTGCGAGGTCGAAAAACTTAGTAAAACCCTCTTTCGCATCACCCTCACTCAGGGGCTCAATCGACAAATCCGCCGCATGTGCGAATACCTTGACTACAAAGTTTTGACTCTAAAACGCGTCCGAATTATGAATATTCATTTAGATGATATTACGGTCGGAAAATGGCGAAATTTGACGAAGGAAGAGCTGCGGGTTTTGCAGGAGAGCTTGACGTAAGTGAAAGAAAATAAATAAGATGTCCCATAATGCGAAGTATTTTTTTTGTCTAAGGATTTTCTGAAAGCCGCACATAGCCTTAGCTACAGCCTGTCCCGAACCCCGATTCGGGATAAGGGTTTCAAAGGATTCTTAGACGGAAAAAAGACGAGTATAATGGCACATGTTATTTATTTTCTTTCACTAAAGGAAAAATAAAGATATAACCAATGATTAAAGAAACGAAAATTATCAAAATTAGGGACTTACTCTCCAATGAGTACTTAAACATTCCTACCTACCAAAGACCATATAAATGGACTATAAAAAATGTTAATCAACTCATTGACGACATCCTTTTTTTTAAAAAACGGAATGCTTATCGACTGGGTTCTATCATCATACATAAACCTGAGCATACTGAGCATACTGAGCATATCGTTGATGGGCAACAGCGAACGATTACTCTGTTACTGATAGCTTATACCTTAAAGAAAAAAGGAATCAGTGATTTTTCTCCAAAAATAAATTGGGAATTTGATAACCCCACTAGTCAATCGAACATTCGTACCAACTATAGAGAAATTGAGAAACGAATTAAAGAATTTGACAAACTAAGCATGTCTTTTTTTCTTGACAAATGCGAACTCGTCAAAATCGTATGCACGGAGCATTCCGAAGCATTTCAATTTTTTGACGCTCAAAATACGCGAGGAAAAGATTTAGAACCACATGATTTGTTAAAGGCATTTCATTTGCGGGCGATGTCGTCCGTTTCCGAAATCAAGAAATCGCAAATCGTAAAAGAGTGGGAAAGATTAGCTATGGATGAATTGGTAGGTTTATTTGAAAATTATTTATTTCGCATTCGAAATTGGAGCAGAGGATATTCTGCGCGTTTCTTCACCAAATCAAGCATAATAGTTTTTAAGGGAATTAGTCCTAATTCTCAAAATACTGCACCATTTGCAGAGGTATCTCGCATCGCACATTTTTATATTGAAAAATACAATAACGATACAGACAGGAGTATAGATACTCATCATCTTGATTATCCCTTTCAACTGGATGCTCTAATACTTAACGGTACTCGTTTTTTTTGAATTTGTCGAATATTACAACACAAAAATTAAAAATATCGCGCTAAAATCTCTTCTCGATATTATCAACTATTTGAATGTAGATAAATCTTGTGAAATACTTAAAGTAATTAGCGAATATCCAGCAAAAGATAGAAGAGGCGACAAGTATATACGAAATCTATTTAATTGTGCATTAATTTTTTATATAGACAAATTCGGAACAACTGACATTGACAAGGCCATTGAAAAATTCTTTATTTGGGCGTACAAATTAAGGCTTAAACATAAGGCAGTAAAACTTGCCACCGTTGATAATTATGCCTTAGAGTCACAAATGTTCAAAACGATTAGAGAAGCTAATTCTCACAAACAAATCCTAAATTACCCAATACAAAATATCAGCAAAATAAAATCGACAAAAACAGAGGCTATCGAAAACTTATTTAGAAGCTTGGAGTATTATGATGAGCAATAATATAGAACAACAGAGTATTAGAGAATTATTTGGAAGTAAGCATAAGTATGTGATTCCTATTTACCAGAGAAATTACGCTTGGGGAAAAGCCCAAATTGTACAACTCATTGATGATATTACCGACTTTGCAGTTCAATCATCAGAAAAAAATTACTACATCGGTTCACTCGTTGTCTTTCAGCGTTTGAAAAACGGGGTGTCTAACTTTGAAATCATTGACGGGCAGCAAAGATTAACAACAATATTTATCTTGCTTTGTGTGTTAAAAAACGAATATCAACAAGAGATAAACTTGCAACAAAATTTGACTTTTGAAAGCCGCGAAATTTCCTCAGCCTCCTTACAAGCCATATTTGAAAACAAATTAGAGCAAGCCTCCAAAACCGAAGACCTAAATACCAGAATATTAGATGCTTATCAATATATTTCAAATAAACTTGCAAAAACATTATCGTATAAAAAAATCAATATTAATGATTTACGTGAATATTTATTAGAAAAAGTTATACTCATAAAAGTACCCGTTCCCGAAGATACCGATTTGAATCATTACTTTGAAATAATGAATAATCGGGGAGAACAACTGGAAAAACACGAAGTACTGAAAGCTAAAATGATAGAAACTCTTTCCAAAGGTGGAGAAGGAACTGCCTTATTTCAACGTATATGGGAAGCCTGCTCAAACATGGAAAGATATGTTCAATACGGTTTTTGCAAATCCCAACGAAATAAACTATTCGGCAAAGAAAACCAAGCAGATGAAAAAAATGGTTGGAACTATTTTGTACACACAGATTTTGGCGACATTCAGCAGGCTATCAACATCCAAAATATTGAAAAAAACAAGCCTAAAAAAAACATTCAAGCAATTATAGAATCGAAAATAGAAGCCCCATCTACGAAAAACGATACCGAAGCTCCACCCGAACAATTTACGTCACCCATCAATTTTGCAAACTTTCTTTTACACATTCTGCGGATTCAGACAGGGCGTAATATCCCCTTGGATGATAAACAATTATTAATTGTTTTTAAGGAATATCACGATGATATTGAATTTGTCAAAAAATTTGCCTTCAATCTACTCAAACTACGTTTTCTGCTGGATAGATATATTATAAAAAGAGAATACACTAAAGGACAAGACCACTGGAGTTTGAAAAAATTATTACGAAGCAAAAGTGAAAACGGTTACTATGCAAACACTTTTGACGAGGGCGAAAACAAACAAATCCTCATGCTACTATCTATGTTTCATGTCTCTGCCCCAACATTGATATACAAACACTGGCTCAATGCCACACTAAAATATCTGTCAGAACAAAAGAATATTCAGGCAGTAGATTATGCAAATTATTTAGAAAAACTCTCCAATGTTTTTCTCTACGATAGATATTTAGCCAAGCAGCCTAAAGATTACTTTGAATTGATTTATACCAACGACACCACACAAAAAAACAAAGAAAATGACATAGATACATCACTACTCAATAAAGGAACAGAAGTAGAAAATTTTATTTTCAATTATCTTGATTATCAGCTTTGGAAAGAAAAACAAGAAGATAAATTTACCTTTTCATTCAGAAGTTCAGTTGAACATTTTTACCCTCAAAACCCGATAGAAAACATCCCGAAATTGGAAAGAAAAGACTTAAATAATTTTGGAAATTTATGTTTGATTACCAGAAGTCAAAACTCAAGACTCAGCAATTTCACACCTAAAGCCAAAACAGATTTTTACACAAAAAACCCAGTAAAAGACAGTATGAAACAAGGAATTATGATAGAGTATGAAAAATGGGAAGAAGAACAAATTAGGGAACATGGAGAAGCGATGAAAGAAATATTAATGAAAAATTGCAGTAACGTAGCCAATACGAACTAAGTAGTAAGGGAAGAGGAAAAAAATAATCTACCCGTCTGACTTGTTCTTTTTCTTATATGTTTCACTTACGTAGCTCGGCTATGCGCGTCAAATTTGGCCAAACATATAAAAAAAATAACTTCTTCATTTGGGGTAGATTATTTTCTTCCTCTTCCCTTAGTAGTAAGTCAAACTAATTATGATAAGTTCATTTGGCGAAATTTGTCCGATTACTTTGTTGGAGAACATCCAGCGTAGCTACGGCTATGCTGAATAACCTCCGCCTCGTACTCGAAAAAATTTCACTCAAAGCAACATATCATAATTAGATTGACTTACTACTAAGTAAACGTAAAACGATTTTGTAAACCACTTAGCGGCTATCATGTACTTTTGGAGAGCGTATTTAATCACAAAAAAACGCATCCAACTTTCTATATAATCAATTTATAAAAACCTAAATTTGCGGGGGTAAATCAGCAAAAAAAACATGCTAATTTACCCTTTTATATATTTAAAAAAAATCTAATCTCGCATGTGTATGGACAGGTCGCGACCTGTCCCTTCAAAATTTAACTATGAGCATAATAATAGACATCATATCCAGAGAAATCTTGGATTCGCGTGGCAACCCGACTGTAGAAGTAGACGTAATCACCGAAAACGGTGTACTCGGACGTGCTGCCGTGCCATCGGGCGCCTCTACCGGAAAATACGAAGCAGTCGAACTCCGCGACGGCGATAAAAACCGCTTTATGGGCAAGGGCGTCACTAAAGCTTGTGAAAATGTAGAGGAAATTATTGCTGAAAACCTCTTGGGCGTCAGCGTATTTGAGCAGGTGTACATCGACCACCTCATGCAGCAACTCGACGGCACACCCAACAAAAGCAAACTCGGTGCAAATGCCATGCTCGGCGTATCACTCGCAGTAGCGAAGGCGGCAGCGATAGAGGCAGGACAACCACTTTACCGCTATTTGGGCGGCGTAAATGCACACGTCATGCCAGTGCCGATGATGAATATTTTGAATGGTGGAAGTCATGCGGATAATTCGATTGATTTCCAAGAATTTATGATAATGCCAGTCGGTGCAGAGTTCTTTTCGGAGGCTTTGCGAATGGGTGCGGAAGTTTTTCATACACTCAAACAAGTACTACACGACAAAGGACTTTCGACCAATGTAGGCGACGAAGGCGGCTTCGCACCCAACATCAAATCGAATAAAGAAGCCATCGAAATCGTACTCCAAGCCATCGAAAAAGCAGGCTACCGCCCCGGCGAAGATATGTACATTGCGATGGATGCTGCGGCGTCCGAATTTTATAATAAAGAAGAAAACGTCTATCATTTTGCGTCTTCTACGGGCGATAAATTGACGCCTTCCGAAATGGTCACCTATTGGACCGATTGGGCGAATCAGTACCCGATTCTTTCCATCGAAGATGGCTTAGACGAAGACGATTGGACAGGCTGGGCAGAGCTCACCAAATCCATCGGCAGCAAAATACAACTGGTTGGTGATGACTTATTTGTGACCAATACCGAACGTCTCCAACGCGGCATAGACGAAGATGTAGCCAACTCGATTCTCATCAAAGTCAACCAAATCGGTACGCTCACCGAAACCATTGACGCTGTGAATCTTGCAACACGAAATTCTTATACTAGCGTGATGAGTCATCGCTCTGGCGAGACTGAGGACGTCACTATCGCCGACCTCGCCGTAGCACTCAATACAGGGCAAATCAAAACCGGTTCGGCATCGCGCTCTGACCGTATTGCAAAGTATAATCAACTCCTTCGCATCGAAGAAGAACTCGGCGAGACGGCAGTTTATCCAGGTATGAATTTGGTTTTGTAGTAGAAGGTTTAGCGGATTAGGGATGAAAAGATAATAAAAACTACATCTTCACACCGTTATTTTTTCTTTATACGAGCCAAATTTGACGCGAATTAGGAGCGCAAGATAAATAAGTTTACCATCTTGGGCAGGTTATTTATCCTGCGTTCCTTAATTTTTTTGATTATAGTGATAGGGGAAGAGGATGAAAATAGATACGATTTATAAAACCGTTTTACGTTGCAAGTAAAAATCTTCTCGCGCTCGCATTGCTTTTTGTTCTTCCTCCGTCTTATCGGCATAACCCAAAAGATGCAGCACACCATGTATCATCACACGATATAGTTCGCGTTCAAAGGTCACGTCAAATGTCTTGGCATTTTCGCGAATGCGGTCTATGCTGATAAAAATATCGCTTTCGATGGTGTCGGAAGCATAAGGGAAGGTAATAATATCGGTGTAAGTATCGTGGTCGAGGTATTCGACATTGATGCGGTGCAGGTAAGTATCGTTACAAAAAATATAATTTATAAAAGAAAGTGTGCCTTCTTCATTTTCAATGGTTTGTAGTATCCATTCTTGCGTTTTTTCGGCGTTGTCTAAGTCAAATTCTATGCCTTCACTGTGGAAAGTTATCACTGGCGTGTTGATGTGTTGATGTGTTGATGTATTGATGGGTGTGGTTTAAATCGTCAATTCGTCAACTCATCATAACTTAAAGAAAATTTCTACGGTTCTGCCTTCGTCGGCGAATCGGATGCCGTCGGAGAGTTGACGCATGAGAAATACGCCCCTGCCACCGAGTTTGAGGAGGTTCTCGTCGGCGGTGGGGTCGGGGAGTCCGTCAGGATTAAATCCCGGACCTTCGTCGCTGACGAGGAAGGTGATGTTTTCGGTACAGATGTCTTTTACACAGACCATCACTTTTTTGTGGTGGTCGGATTGATTGCCGTGTATGATAGCATTGGTGACGGCTTCGGTGAGGGAGATGAGTATGTTGCCATAGACGCTTTCGGAGAGGCTGTAACTTTGCATAATCTCATCGACATACGGCTCTATTTGTCTGATGTTTTCAGCATCAGAAGGGAGTTCTAAAAAGTAGCTGCCTGTTTTTTCCATTGTTGTAACCATTCGCGTTCTGTTTTTTAATGCTTAAATGTTGAAATGCTTAAATGCGATAATGTTTAGTGAATGAATGAGTGAATTTTGAATGAATGAATCACATAACCAAGAGTGATTCACTCATTCAAAATTCATTCATTAAAAACATTGTATCATTCTTATTCACTCATTCATTAATATTGTATCATTGTTTCTTAAGTGAGTCGAAATATTCTTCTACCAGTGTTTTGTAGTAGGGTTTGAGTGCTGGGGAAACTGATTTGTACATTTCGATTTCTGCTTCACGTTTTTTGATGTATTCTTCTAATTCTGGTGGCATTTTTCGTTCTTGTTCTTGTGCGGTTTTGGATTCTCTACGCTTTTCAAATTCGCGTTGACGTTGGGCGTTCTCCGCTTCGAGTAGGCGTGTGAGAATATCTTGCTGACGTTTGAGCATCTCGTTGGTTAGGCGTTTATTGACCAAATCTGTCTCGGTTTTGTCCATCTCTTCCATGAGTTTTTCCAACTCACCACTAGAGCCTTTGCCTTGTTGTTTGTTTTCGTCGTTCATTTTTTGGAGTTCTTTGCGGATGGCGGCTTGTTTGGCTGCCATTTCTGCAAACTCTTTGCTCATGCCTTCTTTGCCACCTTTACCGTCCTTGCCGCCGGGTTTTTTGCCGTCTTTCATCATCTGCTCCATCTCGCTCATTTGGTCTTTGAGTTGCTTTTGCATACCGCTGAGTGAAGGTTTGCCCTTGCCGCCGGGTTTGTTGCCGGGTTTTTCGCACATTTGATCACCGGATTGTTGTTGCGCCATTTGCTGTTGCATTTGATTCATGACTTCGCTGAGCATGAGGGCGAGGTCATTCATGCCGGTCATGGCGTATTGTTGTTGAGTGACGGCGTTGGAGGTTTTGCGTTCTTCGAGTTGCTCGATGCTTTCTTTTATGTTGCGTTTGACTTCCGTAACTTTCTCTGTAACAAAGGATTCTATCTCAAATACTCGCTTGCTCAATGCCTGCAAACTATCTTCTACGATTTTGAAATCGTCTTTTATTTTGTATTGTTTTTGCACTAAAGTGACATAATGCGGCGTGTTGATTTGTGCTTCGCCGATGTCGTTCATCGTTTCTTCTTCGTCGAAAGAGAGGGTAACAAGATTTTCGAGCAATTGGCGAAGTGCTTCGAGGTCTTCTTCCATCTGTTCTTCGTTGGCTTGCTCCATTTTGTCCTTCATGCCCTGCGCCATTTTTTCCATTTTTTCGGAAGCAGATTTTTGTTTTTCTCCGGCTTTTTGCTTTTCGTTTTTGTCCAATTCTTCCGAACTCTCTTCCATATCCTTTTCGATATCTTCGGATTCTTCGTCCATATTATCGAGGTCTTTGGGAGATTCGAGTTCTTTGTTCATCTCCTCCAACTTCTCCATGTCCTCTTTTATCTTCTCAAACTCTTCATCGAGTTTTTCCTGTTCTTTTTTCAGCTCTTCGGCAGATTTTTCCCCTTCTTTCGACTCCTCGCTCAATTCCTCTTGTTTCTTCGCCAATTCTTCCAATTTTTCGGCGGTTTGTTCGAGTTGATGTTCGAGTTCCATTTCCTTAAAAAGTTCGAGCATACGGTCGAGTTCTTTTTCCAACTCTTCATCGCTCATTTCCATTTCTTCGAGCTGTTCCAGGGCATCTTCTTGAGTCATTTCGTCGAGCATTTCCTCCATCTTCTTCATCATCTCCTTCATTTCCTCGCTCATCAACTCATCAAACAACTGCTGCAACTTTTCTTGTTTGTCAAGAATAGACTCTTTGGTTTCCTCAAATTCCTCTTGATTTTTCAGATTTTCATCAAAATTCTTTTGAGCATTTTCCATCTGCTGCTGCATGTCTTTCTGACGTTCCAGCATTTTCTCAATCTCTTTTTTATCTTGCCAATCGAGTTCTTTCTTTTGGAGTACTTTATTTTTCATCTCGTCGATATCCTCGCGCAATTTCTTTGCTTCTTCGAGGGTCTCGGCGAGGTCTTTTTTGATTTCGTCGTTATTTTCTTCCTCTTTTTCCTCAAATTCTTCGACCGTTGGCATCGCAAAACTCATCACGTTGGTACGCGCTGATTTGCTGCCCCTTACACCATCATTATCCAATACTTCAAAAAAGTAGGTCAGTTCGTCGCCAGGTTTGAGTTCGAGCGGAAGCAAGTCCCAAGTGTAATCGTATTGTGTCTCTCTGCCGGGCTTGCTTTGCAGCACTAAAGATTCGACAGTGGCGGGTGTTTTTCTATCTTCGGGCGTTAGTGTATAATTAAAAGTAAGGCTGCGCAAACCATAATCGTCGCTCGCATCACCTACGAAAAACAGCATTTTATTATCCGTGCTATCTTCAAATTTTTCTACATTAATTGTTGGGTAAAGGTCAGGGACAACGGCGATGGAGTAGCCCACAGAATCCGCATTTTTGAGATATTGGTTGGAAACGTAGACCATATAAGTCTCGTCTTTTCGTGCCCGACGATTGAGTGTGAATGACTGGCTTCCGGCTCTTTCTGTTTGTAATAATTCCTTTTCGCGAGAAAATTTCATACCTACTTCATCGGTATTTTGAGAGTTGAAATTCCAGCGCATTTTTGTCCCTACGGGAACAACGATATCGCCAATATTAGCGATAGTTTCGTCTTTTCTTTTTGTATAAGAAGGGTAATCCAATTTAATATCGAAACCAACGATGTTTGGTTTTTTTAATACTTCTATATCATAATCTTTGGATGCAAATTGACCTGAAAATAATTTGAACTTGGTGTCTTTCGATATTTTTTTGAATGTATAGGTGAAGTGTGTGCGGTCTTTTTCGTCGGGAATTAATTTGTATTGATAATTATCGACATCAATAAAAACCTCGTTGGGAATCGCGCCTGTTTCGGTAGGTCGCACACGCACGTCGATGCCGTAATCTTCATATTGAACGACGGTCATATCTTTGTTGTCCACTTCAAATGTGAAGGGCGCAGGTCGTTCGAATGTTTCGTTATTTTTGATGAGTCGATTTGTGCCTGATTTGATTAAATTTGGGGCAGCAAAAAGCAGGACTAAAAGCACCATCAATGGCGGAAGGGCGTATTTTAGATATTTTCTGTTTTGATTGAGATTGATGGCAGATTTGAAGGGAACGGGTTTGAGGTCGCCGATTTTTTGGTTGATGCTCGCATTGATAAGGTCGGCTTGTGCAGAGTTGTCCGATTGTTTTTTGAGTTGAAGTATGTTGAGGAGTTTATCTTTGACTTCGGGAAAGTGGTTGCCGATAATATCCGCCGCGCGTTCGTGCGAAATCACGCTGCCCAAGCGCAGGTATCGCGCCAAAGGCAGCAATACCCAACCGAGCAATGCCAAGCCACTAATGCTAAGAAAGGAATACCCCAATATTTTTCGCGTACCCGTTGGGAAGTACATAAAGTACTCTGCGACCGTAATTGCGATAAATAACGCAAGTATAAGTGCCGTACTATATAAAACGCCTTTAATCAGTTGATTGACGTAGTATTTACGAATAAACTGGTCAAGCTTCTGAATGAGAAGTTGATAATTGCTGGTTTGCATTGCCATTGCCCCGATATTTTAACGAAAAAACGAAAACTCGTGTTTATTGTCGTAAAATCAATAAGGAATACTTCATAAATAAGCTATTCAAGCATGTCAATTTATTTATGAGCTATTCCTAATTAAAATTACAAAAGAATTTAGACAGTAAGATAACACTTTTTTTCGTTAAAAGGATTGATTTTAGTGTAGTTTTAACATTTCGCAAAAATTTAATTATGTCGGATTTATACGGCTTTTGAGGTGGGGATGTTTCATTTTTGGGATTTTTTTTTGTCCGTTTTATACTTTTTAAAATAAAAAAGCACCTTTACCAAAGGCAAAGGTGCTACTAATTCAATAATAAAAACGAGTATTCTTATTTCACGATAACCATACGTTTCGTGTCTGTAATTTTTCCATTTATAAGCAATGAATAACTATAAGTACCTGCAGAAATAGTACCTGCTTTGACCTGAATCTGACCGGCACCCATCTGTACAATACGCTCACTGTGAATAAGTTGTCCTTTTTCGTTGAAGATATTGACCACTGCATTCGCAGCGTCTGCAGGGACGTAATAATTGATGAGCGTGTTAATATTAAATGGGTTGGGTTGGTTTTGTTCCAAGTAAGCACCACGTCCGTTGAGTTGGATGTTTTGTTGGTTGACGCCGGTATTTTGCTCGTTCAAAACCGCTTGCATCATCTCTTTCATTTCAGCCATTTCTTCGCGCATCGTGGCGATTTCATCCTTTTGTGTTTCGATGATTTCTTGCTGCTCTTGGATGGCATCTACCATCATCCACTTCAAATTTGACGCATTGATGCTCAGGTATTCATGCTCAGTGCGGGTGACGACTTGCCCATCAGGTCTGCCGTCGATATATTCGATACCGCCATCGTCTGCCGTTGTAACACGGAAAGAACTGACCATTTCGGGAGCTACTTTTTGTAGTTCTTGTGCGACTACACCGATATGTTTTTGTCCGGCTTTTGTGCCTGCTTTACCATTGTATTCGTAAGTAACGGGGTTGAGTTTTTTGATGAGGTCAAGACCACCTTCGTATTTTTTGATGTTGCGTTTCAATCGCTTATCTGAAAGAACATTCCACATATCACCGCCCTCTGATTTGAAGGCATCGCCTTGTATATGTAGGCGATAGTCAGATTCTACGACAGCATTTGGGTCTTGTGCCGTTGCATTATCAACAATCAAACTACCGGTAGAAGAAACCAAAAATACACGGTCGGAAGCACCGCCAACATTGCCATTGAAATCTGTAAGCGCCATGTAGCCCGGAGAGCCATCTTCATAACCATTAACAATTAGGCTGAAAGATTCGAGTGCACTACCAGTGTAGTTGCCGCTTGGAAATCTCGCAAGGATAAATCCGGGCGAATTACCGTCTCTATCAAGGCGAAAAACAGTATTGGAAGCTCTCATGTGAAATGGACGTGCCGGAGCAGTGACCCCGATACCAACGCGCCCATTTTCCAGAAGTAAATTGCCACCGTCAACGTGCAATTTGCCGAGTGGTGTACCCGTGCCAACGCCCACATCACCAAGGGGAGCTTTTACGTTAATTTGTGCAAATATGAACATTGGAGCAAGGCTCAACAATGTTATAAAGATGAAATTTTTCATTGTTCAAATTTTTATAAGTAAGTAGTGAGACAAAAATATCCTTACTTTTTGACGGTTTCTTTTTCCGCTATTTTTCCCTACAAAAATCCTTACGTAGCGTAGGCTATGTGCGGTTTTTGTAAGAAAAAATATCGAAAAAATAACCACGTCAAAATTGTAAGCCTATTTTTGTCCCACTACTTATTTAGAAAATCATTACTTCAAAAATTATTGAAATTAGGGAACACGAAGAAAATAATCTACCCGAATTGACGCAGCTATTTTTTCTATGTGTTTTCTCAAATTTGACGTGAATACTCACTGTATTTAAGGAAAATTTGAGGAGACACATAGGAAAAAGAGCAATTCAAACGGGTAGATTATTTTTTTCATATTCCCTTATTAGGGCGTGCCCCCCTCCTTATCAGTCGGGGGTCGGGCTATCCGGCACTCTCTCCATTCCGCTATCGCTACATTACGTTCAAACAACACCTCCTATCCCTCACGCAAAAAAGACAAACGAACAGACGAAAAACATATAAAGAAAAGAACAAGTCTAATGGCACATGTTATTTAATTTCTTTCATTAGACTTTATTTAGGAATATTTTGTATGCATGGAATTTTGTATTTTTTCGATAATCGAGCCTCATTTTGAGCTGCATACCCTAAGTAGTAAGTCAATCTAATTATGATATGTTGCTTTGAGTGAAATTTTTTCGAGTACGAGGCGGAGGTTATTCAGCATAGCCGTAGCTACGCTGGATGTTCTCCAACAAAGTAATCGGACAAATTTCGCCAAATGAACTTATCATAATTAGTTTGACTTACTACTTAGTGAAAGAAAATAAATAACTTGCCCCATTATGCTTGTTCTTTTCCCTTCTAAAAAACACAAAAAATAGTTCCGTAGCTATGGCTATGCAACGATTTTTTGAATTCTTTAGAAGAAAAAATTACGGCGCATTATGGAACAATTTATTTAATTTCTTTCACTTAGTACACTGTTTTATAAATTTATTTACATTTTTTGACGTTTATTTTGAAATGAATCGAATCAAAAATGACGCGAATACTCACTGTATTTAAGGATTTTTTGGTGAAGAGTCATTTTAAAAGAAATACTCAAAAAAGTAAATAAATTTGTGAAACAGTGTATTAGTAGTAAGTATCAGGAATTTAAAAATGCCTGACATTCTTTTGTCTACCGTATCACCAATTTCCCCGTTTTCACCTCATCCCCATCATCCATCGAATAGATGTAAACGCCCGGCAGATAGTCACCAATAGAAAGCGTAAAATCTGCTTCTCCGGTGGTCGTCCAATTAGAGGTGTATATTTTTTGACCTAAATAATTATACAAAGAAAAAGTAGCCAAATCGTTTACGTTTGCAAAATGAAGCGTAATAAAATCTCGCGTGGGATTGGGATAAAGGTGGAGTTTGGGCAAGCCGGGAAATTCAGCATAAACGATTTTTGAATATTCGTAATTGCCATCATTGTCAAATATTTTCAAACGATAGGCATTCACACCAATAAGAGGCTGCGTATCAGAGAATTGATAATTCGTAAGGACATCTGAATTGCCGTTAGCGGAAATTTCGCCAATTTTTGTAAAATTAAAATCGCCAAAGGAACGATGAATTTCAAAATACGACGTATTATTTTCTATTAGTGTAAACCAATTTATCGCAATTTTTTTATCGTCGGCTACCGCCGAAATATCGCCCATCTCAAAAAATGGCGGATTGCAATTGGGGAATAAAAAGCCGCTATCTTCGCCTGTCAGTCCTGCCGCATCTGTGACCCGTAATTTTACTTCATAATAATAATTTTCATCCAAACACCCCAAAGGAGAAATCAGCGTACTCGTCTGTGGTGTCGTATTTATCGGGTCAGTGTGAAAGTGAGTATTATGATGGAGAATAGTTTGCCATTCATAAGTCAAATCACTTATTGCGTGTTCATTATCAACAACTTCAGCAATAAGCGGGAGTTGAGTCGTACCGCTAATCGGATACGTATCGCCATCTTCAAAACTTGTAATATCCACTTGTGGCGGCGTATTATTCAGCGAAACGACAAACTCATCTGTACCAATCGCCCCTAAGCTATCTGTGACGGTCAATTGGACATTAAAACTAAACGGATTTCCGTCCGGTGCGACAAATTCATGCGTCGGATTGATGCCTTCTACGACTGTTCCATCATCAAAATTCCACGAAAAACTCATCGGCAAACCATTGGGATCATAAGAAGCCGAGCCATCAAAATCAACCGTCAGAGGACTCGCACCATAATAGACATTCGCCTCCGCTACTGCGACGGGCGGCGGATTACCACCGTAGCAGATTTTATACATATTATCCTGTTGATTCCGAAAATAATACAAACAACCGTCATTCGGATTCACACCAAGATGCAGGATGCGACCCGCATTTTCAGCAAAAGGCTCAATACGTGTAAGTTCCTGATTTTCATCATAATAAAACCGTTTTATCCAGCCACTGTAATCCAAAACATACATTGGTTCGCGGTAGTCATCCGGGAATTTATCACCCATATAAAATGTACCGCCAAGATTTGCAAAGCCTGAAAAAGTGTCGGATTCGATAGGCGAATCATCCGCAATTAAACTCATTGCGCGAGCATTACCTGCATCATCATAAGCCGGAATGTAGGTGTCCGTCATGAGAAAAGAATTATTGACATTGGCATAACTCAAAGAAGCTCGCGTGTGTACAAACAAATAATCGCCATCGGGAATGAATTGATTGTTGTCACAAGGATTTGGGAAAAGTGCGTCATTAAGCGTAGCTTGTATCATAAGGTCTTGAAAATCAATGTATTCATCAGCACAAGCATTGCCATCGTAGAGTGGATTGGGCACGTCTTGGTTTTGGATTTTTATATTGAAAAAATCCCATTCATTATTCATACCTTCAAAAATGGGCCAACCAAAATTCTGTCCGCCCTGCGTTGCGACATTCACTTCCTCCCAACTTCCTCGCCCTACATCGCCGATATACAAGACGCCGGGATTGGCATCCGCCTCAAAGTGACTGCCCGTTTCCGGTCTTAGGGTCATGCGGTAGGCATTTCGGAAGCCCAATGCCCATACACGCGAGCGCGGTGCGCGCGGTGCGTCCGCATCAAAAAACGGATTACTCGGCACGCCATCTCCCGTTTCAGGATCGATGCGTAAAACTTTACCATTATGAGAATCAATGAGTTGTGAGCGAAATGCGCCGATGTCTTCCTTCGGTGCGAGGATGCCATCTGCCAAACCCTGTATGGCGTAGCTGTCCTGTTCCGGGTTTTGGGCATTGGCAGTACCGGTATAATGTCCGAAAAAAGTAGTGCCATCGCCCGTTGAAACCAAAAGCGTTCCGTCCGTCCCAAAAAGCAATGTACCCAACGAGTGTGAAAGGTGCATTATCGGAATCCCCGTACTCATACTTTCGCCTATCAAGACCTTTCGACTATCTGGTACGAGGGTCGTAAAATTGGTCGCCACATCTGCCTGAAAGCGTGTGACACGACCTATCGTAGCTTCATTTTCAGTGCTGACATTGGAGTCATATTCGGGTGTCCCGAAGTTCCTCAAATGATGTCCGTCAACGGCGTAAAGGGTGTAAAAATAGCCGTTGTCGCTAAAATTTGGGTCGAGCGCGAAACCCAACATCCCTAAGTCAATATAATGGGCTACTTCTTCCCGAATGTCGAGCAAAGGCAGGGGGATTTTAATACCATTTGTATCAACTACATGTACTCGTCCAGCTTTTTCACAAACGTATATTTGCCCCGTTTCATCGACCTCAAAAGCAACTGGCGAATCCCATCCACTACTGACGATACTTTCGTAAAAATCGTCGGGAAGTTCGATTTGAGCCGCCGCTTGGAAGGTAGATATCTGAAGGAAAATGAAGGCGGATATCTGAATGTATTTTAACATAGTTTTTCGTGTATTTTTAGTATAGTCAAAGGTAAGGAAAAATTCGTAATGACTGCTTTAGGGATAAAAAGATAATAAACGTTACATCTTCACGCCGTTATTTTTTCGGTTCTTTGACAAATCCCGTGATTGTTCGTTTTTCTGCCTCGCGATTGTTCGTCCCTTGCGTAAGGGATAGTAGGTGTTGTTTGAACATAAGGGAAGACGAAGAAAATAATCTACCCATCTGAATTGTTCTTTTTCTTATACGTTTCACTAAATCTTCCTTACGTAGCTCGGCTATGCGCGTCAAATTTAGCCAAACATATAAAAAAAATAACTTCTTCATTTGGGGTAGATTATTTTCTTCCTCTTCCCTAACGTAGCGATAGCGGAGTGGAGAGAGTGCCGGATAGCCCGACCCCCGACTGATAAGGAGGGGGATACGCCCAAATTTTCATTTACTTCACCGGATTTGTCAAAGAACCAAAATTTATAACGATACAACCATAAAATAATACAACAGTAAAGCAATAAAACTCAAATTCCTTCAGCTCGTTTCCAGACCGTTTTGAGCATTTCTGTCATGCCTCCTTCTTCATCGAGAGCTTCTTCGCGCATTTCGCGACTTTCTGTTACTTCAAATTTACCATCTTTATCCGTAATATTAAATTTAAATACAAATTCGAGCGGTTTATCGACTTCCTCTACGGCGGCATTGGACGAGCCATAACGGAGGTCATTTAGTACAAATTGCCCATCTGCTTTTTTTTCTACATTAAAAAAGCCGTTGGAAAACCAGCGCAAGGTTTTTATCTCATAAGTATCTTCGTAAGGCGCGAGTAAGTCGTGGTTTTTTGGTACTTTTCTAAATTTGATATAAGGGCGTTTGTCATTTATCGAATACATGCCCATATAATAAGCATCTTCCGTTTCAGCAGTGCCACTCCATAGTATATTATTAAAAATTACCGGACCGTTCGTGTACCGGACATAAGGAATCTCCGCATGTTGCAAAGAACTTTCAAAGATGCGATTAACTTTGAATTTATTATTGATACACCACAGCATATATATGCTACTCAGTGCGATGCCCGACCAATTTGCGATAGCGCGGCGATTGCTGCCACGGGTCATCATAGAGGCAGTAATGAGGCAAATCAGAAAAGGAAAAGTATAAATCGGGTCGGCTACCGAAATCACATTGAGTGCTACACGGTAATCGGAAAAGGGCAGGAAAAGCTGCGTCCCGAAAGCCGTCAACGAATCGAGTAGCGGATGCGTAAATACGCTCCAAAAGAACAGCCACGACCATTCACGCCAAGTGACTTGTTGTCCAACGTCGCTCCACGCTGTTTGGTAATATTTCCATAACCATCTCAATATCAAGGCACTCAGCCCGACTACTATCAGCGTAGTATTGAGCGAAAACGATTCGCCACGCAGCAGCGGCGCAATGACGGACGAGCCAAAAACCGCAAGGCAAAGCAATATGCCCAGTCCTGTTATTGAGCTTTTATAGCCTTTAGAACGGTCTATTTCGTATTGGTAAAATTGATATACCAACCAAGCGAAAAGAGGCGCAGTAATAACTGCAAAAACAATCGAATGACTAAAACCGCGATGAATCGCCAATGCGTGAATATCACTCGTAAAGAAATTGGCAATAATATCTAAATCGGGAATCGTACCAGCTACCGCTCCCCATATCATGGCGCGATTTCCTGCCTTTTTGCCAAGTACGACCTCGCCCACCGCTGCACCCAGCGTAATCTGTGTCAGTGAATCCATTTATTTAAAGTTCAACTTATTTAATTCCTGATACTCAGTACACTGTTTTATAAATTTATTTACATTTTTTGACGTTTATTTTGAAATGAATCGAATCAAAAATGACGCGAATACTCACTGTATTTAAGGATTTTTTGGTGAAGAGTCATTTTAAAAGA
>Ga0209185_1000522_pt1 | contig 44364 bp, 37 predicted proteins | sample SidtaG_2_FD_187425 | JGI IMG/M metagenome (GOLD analysis project Ga0209185, IMG submission 187425) | Marine algal microbial communities from Sidmouth, United Kingdom - Sidmouth_Asex2 metaG (SPAdes) (version 2) | ecosystem: Host-associated > Algae > Red algae > Unclassified | place: Sidmouth... | reverse complement strand
GAATTTTGGCTTTTGATGCTAAAGACAATTTTTGGGAAATGGGCGAAACCGGACCTTGTGGCCCTTGTTCTGAAATACACGTTGACTTACGCAGCGCTGACGAAAAAGCCAAAGTACTTGGTGCAGAATTGGTAAATGCCGATCATCCAAATGTAATTGAAATTTGGAATTTGGTTTTCATACAATTTAACCGAAAAAAAGACGGCAGCTTACAAGCACTTGCCAACAAACATATTGATACCGGCATGGGCTTTGAACGATTGGTAAGAATTTTACAACAAAAAGATTCTAACTACGATACCGATATTTTTACACCCATCTTACAAAAAATAGAAAGCATTGCCAATTTAAAATACGAAGGTACCGACAGTAAAAAAGATATTGCCTTTAGAGTAATTGCCGATCATATTAGAACTATTTCTTTTACTATTAACGATGGTCAATTACCTTCTAATACTGGCGCAGGCTATGTAATACGCAGGGTGTTGCGCCGAGCGGTGCGTTATGCTTACAGCTTTTTAAATATTAAAACTACTTTTTTGGCCGAGCTGGTTGATGTGTTAATCAATCAATTTAAAACGGTTTATCCTGAATTTTTTAACAATAAAACCTTAATTAAAAGAGTAATTACAGAAGAAGAACAGTCTTTTTTAAGAACCTTAGAAGCTGGCTTAAAACGGTTTGCAACTATTGAAAACGGGTTGGATGGGAAAGTCACAATTGAAGGAACAGCCGCTTTTGAGTTGTTTGACACTTACGGTTTCCCTATAGATTTAACCCGTTTGTTGGCCGTAGAAAAAGGCTTAAAGATTGACGAAACTGGTTTTAACAAAGCGTTAAACGAACAGAAAGAAAGAGCAAGAGCGGCCTCAAAAATTGATGCATCTGATTGGGTAATTGTAAATGAAACTAAAACGAGTACGGAATTTACTGGTTATGTTTCTTTTAAAGAAGTAGCCAATATTATCAAGTATCGTTCTGTTGAAACTAAGAAGAAAAAAATGTTTCAAGTGGTGTTAGATAAAACGCCATTTTATGCAGAAGCAGGCGGGCAAGTTGGTGATACGGGTTTGTTTATACAAAACGATAAGAAGATAAAAGTAGTTGACACCCAAAAAGAGAACGATTTAATTTTACATTTTTTGGAGACCTTACCAGAAAATATAGAGGAGCCTTTAACCGCAGCAATAAATACAAATAGAAGAAATGCCATCATAAAAAACCATACTGCTACACACCTTTTACAAGCAGCTTTGCAAGAAACTTTAGGTAATCATATTCAGCAAAAAGGTAGTATGGTAAACGATAAAGGTTTTAGGTTCGATTTTTCTCATTTTTCAAAATTAGAAGAAGAAGAATTGCTAAAAGCAGAACAAATTGTAAACCAAAAAGTGCGAGAAAATATTGAAATATTAATTGAAACAGGCATACCAATTGAAGCGGCGAAAGCCAAAGGGGCAATGGCTTTGTTTGGTGAAAAGTACGATGATTTGGTTCGGGTAGTTACAATTGATCCTAAATTTTCTATTGAGCTTTGTGGTGGTACGCATGTAAAAGCAACTGGCGAAATTGGTTATTGTAAATTAACATTAGAAACTTCGGTTGCAGCAGGCGTTAGAAGAATTGAGGCTATTACAGGCGAAAAAGCTTCAGACTATATTGCAAAGCAAGCACAAGAAACATCGGCTATTAAAAACCAATTGAAAGCTTCGGGTAGTATTGCGCAGGCAGTAGAAAAAGTATTAACAGAAAATACTCAGCTAAAAAAACAGGTGGAGCAATTACAAATGCAGCAAGCTTCACAAATAAAAGAAAGCATTAAAAATAAATTGCAACAAGTAAAAGGAGCTAATTTTGCGGCTTTAAAAATTGATGCTGGAACCGCTGAGGTGGTTAAAAAAATCTCTTTCGATTTAAAACGAGAGGTAGAAAATTTGTTTTTGGTATTGGCAGCAAATACTAATGGCAAAGCGCATCTTTCTATAATGATTGATGAAAAATTAGCTAAGGCCAATAATTGGGATGCCGGCAAATTGATTAAAGAATGGTCGAAACACATACAAGGCGGTGGCGGTGGCCAAGCCCACTATGCAACTGCTGGTGGAAAATCGGTTGAAGGAATTGGCAAAACCTTAGCGGCTGCAAATGCCTTGGTTATGAATTAAAAATAATTTTTCATAAAATTGACCAAAGGCAAATTAAGAATTTATAGCAAAGCGGAGTTTATAGAATTGGTCTTTGTTGCCTATACTTTTTATGCTAATCAACAAAAGCTTAAAGTAAAGTAGTAATTATATCAACGCTAATCTTTTCGCTTAATGAAATTACTGATACTCAAAAGTTAGGCCTGCATTATCTTGAAGTCGTTTTACTAATGCATCTCCCATTGCTATAGAAGGAGTAAGCACTCCGCCCACGTATGGCAAACTATCTTTTGCTAAACAAATAGCACACTCGGCCAGCATTTTAGAAGTAGAACCATAACCAGGATCCATATCGCCAGTTACCTTGCCAATGGCAGAAGAACCATCTTGATGTGTGATGAAAAATTTAAGCTTATAAAAGCCTGTTTCCCGTTCCGCCTTATTAGGTCCTTCACCCGGTTTTGGCAATTTTTTATCAATCATCTTTTTTATAAATGAATCTGGCTTCAACATCATCAAACCCAGAGGTAGGGCCGACAATATAGCTTTTAACCTACCCTTAAAACCATCGCCACTCATAACGGCTTCATCATATCTAAAATTTTTACCATACATATAACCACCTAAAGCATTACTTCTTCTAACCACTTTGGTGTTTATGCCTGCCATTATAAATGGATAAATCCAACTCTTAGCAATTTTATCATAAACCACTTTTTGCAGATCACGTTTATCTGGTCCACTATCTTCGCCTTTAGGGTTTAAGCCATAAGGGTTCAGTAAAATGCCATAGATGCTTTTGTCTTCCTGTGCTTCTACCAAAACATTATTTAAAGAAGCATAAGTACCGCCACTTAGCCCGCCTTTAAAGGCCCTAACACGCATATTAATTTGCTTGGCTGGCTCACCTGTTTTAGCTATTGCTTCTTTTTGCATGTAATAAACTCCCATATCGGATGGGATGGAATCGAAACCACAAGTATGCACAATTTTAGTACCATTAGCTTTGGCGGTTGCTTGATGTTGGTCAATCATTTTACGCATCCATTGAACTTCGCCTGTTAAATCGCAGTAATCAGTTTGGTGTGCCACACAAGCGGCCACCAACTTATCTCCATACTTTGCATAAGGGCCAACAGTTGTGCAAACTACCTTAGTACGCTGTACCATTTCGGCAAGGCTTTTCTCATCCTTACTGTCAGCAATTATTATGGGTATTGATTCATCTGCAACTTTAGCCCTCACCTCTTCTAATTTGCTTTGGTTTCTGCCCGCCATTGCCCAATTTACAGTTTCGCCTTGCCCATATTTTTTAAATAAATATTCGGCCACCAATCTGCCGGTAAAGCCAGAAGCTCCCCAAATTATAACATCAAATTCTTTATGCTGCATTATTTGTAGTTGTTCAAATTACAATTAGAAAACAATATAAGTGTTATTATTTCAATTAGTAGCAAATTGCGCATAAAATGCTGAACCTTCTTTTTTTCTTTTCTTTTTATCCTATTTTAAATCGAGAACGCTAACCTTTCATAAGGGTTCATAATAAGAGATCATACTTTTTTAAGTAATGCAAAAAAAATCGTATAAAAATAATTAATAAACAAATATTAGAAGCGAAACAGTTGCCCCACACAAAAAATTCGGTCTCGCCATCCGTTCAAATACCATTTTGCCAACGCTTCAAAAGCCCTACAAAAAATGGTATAACCACTCCTGTCGAGGCTAATATTTTAAGTTCGCCCTGGCATGTAAACTCAATTAAGATTCGGAGTTGTTAGGTAAATGCAATGTCTTAAAAAATTGTTAGCCGTTCAGTTTTATCAAAGTTCAATAGTTATGTAAATATTGGCATATTTAAGCAAAAATAAAGAAAGCCCGTCAATTTGCATTGACGGGCCTCCATAATTTTTAGAATTTTATTACTGGTTTATGTTATCGAAACATTAACCGCATTTAACCCTTTTTGTCCTTCTTCAACGTCGTAAGAGACCTTGTCTCCTTCTTCAATAGAACTACCGTTTAATCCATTTACATGAACAAACACATCTTTTCCACCATCGTCTGGTGTAATAAAACCGAATCCTTTACTGTCATTAAAAAACTTTACTGTACCGTTACTCATTATTATGTTATAAATTTTAAATAGGCGAAATATTATCTTAATATCCCTACCACACCATTACTAACTGCATCTTTCCAGTTAAAGTTCCACAAAGTAAAATATTATTGTTTTTTTTATTGTGCTCGCTTAATATTATGTTGAAAACATAACAACAGCATTCTTCTTTTGGACTCAAAATATAAAAAAAGCCTTTCCACTTTTTGCAGAAAGGCTTACAAGTTGGTCTACTAGGGCTCGAACCTAGACTCTTCTGTACCAAAAACAGACGTGTTGCCAGTTACACCATAGACCAAACTAACTGAGTGCAAATATAAAACGATAATGCATATTATACAATAGTTACAAAGTTTTATTCTGTAAAAATTTAAATTATTTTTTTTACGGGAATAATGAGAACATAAATACATCAATCATATAAAAACTTTTTTTTTGATGAACGCGGCAAAAAATGCAGCTTTCAACGGGGCTAAGACGAGATTTTTAAAAAAAGGGTATCGAAAAATTGCTTTGGTCAAAATCAATACTCATATTTTATCGGCCTCCTAAGCCAAACATAAATTTTACACCTAAAATAAAACCATCTGGATGCAATAAACTTATGTATCGTCTACTAAAATCGTCAACAGGATCATTTAAAACCATTGTTTCATAAGCCCTATCTTTATTAAACATAGCAACCCCATAACCACCAAAAAAACTTAATTTATGTTTTTTACCAATTTTAATATGATGGCTGTAAGTTGCATTTAATGTACCTGTAGCATTAAGAAATATAGGTATTTCGTTGCCTGCTTCGTTCAAAACATCAATTGTTTTATCGGCAGAACCGCTTACCCTATAATACCCTAAACTAACGGCACCACCTTTTGCAATATTTTTAAAATAATAACTAAACCCAGCTCCAAATTTTACACCCCAGCCACCAACTCCTAAGTCGCAAAATACGCTAAATTTTTCTGCCACAGGTATTTCTGTACCAATACTAAAAACACCTGTATGGTTAACACCAACCCCTAAATTTAAGTAAGTAATAGTAGTTTGGTTAATTTTATTATTGTAAAAATCGTTTTGAGCCACACAACAAAAACTCAAAAATATAAATGCAAAACAAACGCCGTAACAAGGTTTCATAATTTGCTAATTAGCACCCAAAGTTAACCTAAATAATTAACCATATCAACAAAAAAAAAGCTGTAAATTTTACTTTAGGGCGTTTCCCTTCGGGTCGGGCTGTCGCCACTCGCTGTTTTTTTATTCCTTCGGAAATTAAAAAAACGAGCTCAAACAATGGCTCCATCCCTAACGCAAAGCAAACATCAAACAAAATTCAGTTTTTAATAATTCACCTTAATTATACAAAATATGTTTAATTTGATTTAATTTTTCGGTTCAAAAAAAAATAATACAAATGAACAAACACATAGAGCATACATTATTAAAGGTTAACAGCCTTCAAACACAAATTGAACAACTTATTATACAAGCACAGCTACACCAGTTTTATGGTGTCTGTATTGCGCCTTACTACGTTTCTTTTGCTAAAAATTTACTAAAAACTGATCAAATAAAAATAATTAGCGTTGCAGGTTTTTCGATGGGTTATGAGCATTATTTGGTAAAATGCGAAGCCATTAAACACTTAGCTAAAGATGGCTTAGATGAAATAGACGTAGTTACCAATATTGCAGCCATCAAAAATAAACAATGGCGGTATGTAGCTGAAGAATGGGAAGCCATTATTAAAACTGCAAAAAATAAGGAACTGCCCATTAAAATAATTATTGAAAGTGGCTTAATGGATGAAGCAGAATTGGCGCAGCTTTGTAATTTGGCTAATACCTTACAACCCAATTTTATTAAAACATCTACCGGTTTTAATGGAACAGGGGCGGAGTTAGATAAAGTTGCTTTTTTGAGAAAGCACCTGAAGCCAACTATTAAAATAAAAGCATCGGGCGGTATAAAAAATTTACAACAGGCCAAAGCATTCATTAACGTTGGGGCAAACAGAATTGGTACTTCGAGTGGAGTTGAGATAGTAAAGAATTCTATTTAAAGAAGAAATTAGAGTTAATTTCCTGCACTGTTTACTTTTCTTTTCACATCTTTTTTTTGACCTCCGATTCCCTATCTTATTCTAAAAAATTAAATAACAACTTCGGGTAATATGTAATAACTTTGTGAAATTATCCAATTCAAAATCTTTATAGTCATCTCAAATAAAGCCAACTTTTTTTTGTGAACGTGCTAAACATCAATAAAAATTCCTCAACGCTACTTTGCACACAATTCTTGTCTTTTGCCAAACGGCCAAGTAAGGTTGTTGGTATAGATTAATACGATTTCGAAAACTTTTGCTTTAAATTTTCTGGAATCCAATCTCTTAAAATACCGTAATTTGATAATATGAAATTTCCTTTCACATATTCAACTTCATTATCCGGCTCTATATAAACAAAACGTACAGCCAGTTTCTTTTTAACATCTTGACTGACGTGGTTTTTTAAATAATTGCTTAAAATTTCTGTTTTTATTTTCACTTTATATAAATTTTTCAAATACCTTTTTGTGGCATTTTACAAAGCTTTATTAGGTAACTTGGGGTTTAATATTAAATTATAGGATAACTCGCTATCCTTCTAGGTAGCAATCATTACTTCATTCTGTTCAATTATGTGCTCTGCTTTCTCTGTGGCAGAACGTATAATAAAATCAGTTAAACTGTTGAAACCAAAATTGCTTTTATTTGTTAATTATGATTTTTTTTGTAAGTGTAATTTTATTATTTGTCTTTTTAATTTTACTTTATTTTTTCTGCATAAGTCATTCTAACTAAAACAGTTAACGTCTGCAAATTAACTGTCTCCAACTTATGGAGAAACTACTCTCGGCGAGATTTATAGCCACTCTTGGCAGCATTAACACCTTAAATCCGTGAGGTACACCAAACGTAAACACATTTAATTATTTCTTATGCTAATTTTACATGTTAAGTTTAATTTTGTGGTAACCTGCAGTTTATATGTACCTAATTTGTTTGCATAAAGTGATTTACCAGCTTGATAATCCTTTAAACGCTTACTTGTATGCATAGCTTGCCTGTTAAGGGAATTAGATAAATTTATTGGAGTCGTATTTGCTTTGTGAAATTTACTGTCAGGTTTTAAAATGTATTTTATCGTACATTTTCAATTGCATTTGCCTTGCTCGCTGTATCCACATGGCTGGGAAACAAATAAAACGGAAGATGAATTTTTTAATACGAAAGTTGGCGTTTAGGTATTTGTATTTAGTAGCATATTGTCTGATGATATAATCATACAAGTTTTTGCACATAGCCGTTAACAAAAGAAAAACAGTATTGTGTGCTAACTTTGAAAAGCTTAGATTTTTCCAACCAAAATCATTCTTTAAAATATCAAATTGTTTTTCTACTGCTCCTCTCTGGTTGTAAAACTCAACTATCTCATCCTGATTCATTTCAAAATCGTTAGTGATAAGACACCGATAAATACAAGCCTCTTGAGTATATAAATCAATTTGCCCATCTTTTCTTTTGGTTTTAGTTATGATGAGTCGGTAGGTTTTTAAATCTTGTTCTTTAAGTCCATTTATTCTAGCTACTTTACCTTTAAAAGGTGTATAAGCTATTTCAGTTCTATAGGCTTTACTGCCATTCAAGTCAACTTCTTTCCAATCTGTAATTTGTGCTATCAGTTTTGAAATTGTTATTGATTTAGCAGCTCTGATATAAAAATAATCGGTTTGTTTTTCTACAAGGCGTATTACTTTGAGTTGATAAGATGCGCCATCTGCCCGGTAACGATGTATTTTAATTTGTTGGGCTTTCAACTCGGCAAACATTCTTGCCAAACTTTCATGCTGTGAAGTTTGTGCCTGGCTGTTGTCATTTCTGTTTTCTAATTAAACAAAGCTGTTGTTTACAAAAGCTACATCAGGTTGATAGCCATAACACTTTTTGTAGGTTTTTTTACTATCTGCTTTATTGGTAGGTATTATAGTATTATTATAATCTAAAGTTAATTCATCACCATTTAGTAGTCTTGTTTGTTTGGCTAAACAAATTAATAAGGCGTTCAGTTTTTCATTTAAACTAAAATAATGTTGAGCTGGGCGATTGTCTATGGTAAAGTTAATAGTAGGTTCGCTTAGTAATTTTAATCTATCAATAATCCTATCTGGACTTGGGATATTAATGTGCTTGCTGTTGTGTAAATGTTGTTCAACCAGTTTGTCTATACCCAAAATGTCAAAACTGTCAAAAACAAAATTGATGCCTCCAAATGGGTTGATGTGGTTTGAATTGATTACTTTCATATTGATATTATAAGCATCACCAAAATAGGTGAAAATATCGAATCCGCAAAGCCTTATTAACTAAAGCTTTGCGGTATTTTTAGCTTTACCCCTGTGGATTTTAGGTGCAAAACTCGCCGAGTGTGGAAATGTGATTCTTGAAAGATCGGAGAATTCAAGGAGATCATTGGTACTCTGCATTACTTTAAAAAAGAGTAAGAAAGTTATTGGGGAATGTGAGTTCAGGGTTAACACAAAAAATAAAAAAAGAAGAGATTTTGGTTTTATTATAAATCCAGATTATTGGAATAATGGCTTTGCAACAGAAGCATCAAAAAAATTTCTCAGTTTTATGATACAGAACTATTCTATATGGGAGATTGAGGCCAATTGTAACGTTTTAAATCTTGTATCAAAAAAGGTACTCAAAAAATGCGGTTTAAAAATTAAGGAGGGAAAGTAAAAGATGATATTGAAATTAAAGGCAGAGTTCAATACACTAATTAATTCGAAAGAAAAGTATAAAATAGACTAAAAAACCAAATTTCAATAGTTTCAAATAGACGGACAAAAGACATCTTTAGGCATCCATTCGATTCGTAAGACGATGAGGCAATTAAGACAATTAAGACAATTTGACTTTACTTTCAATCATTTCAAAAAATATTGATGAATAGAATTTCAATTGATTTAGATTTCATAAGTACTTCTGTTGGCTTAGCCGAGCAAATAAAATGACCAAGACACAAAAAGATTGACATAGGAAATTCAACAGCACTTTCACTATAATTTGACGAGAACCCACACGGACTAAAATTAAATTGTTTAGATTACTTGGCATCAAACCAAAATAAAGACTACCTTGTACTTGTATATAAATAACAATGGTTAATACGACCATTTGGACAGCAGTCAATAATCCAAGCCGTTTTGGGTTTTTCGTCCTTCTGTCTTTCGGACAGGTTCGGACTTCAAAATCCAACGGAGTTTAGCTTATGCATTAGCTGTCAAAAATTTGCCAACGAGCAAGTATAGTAAGCTCTCGAAAAGATAGCAGCGATTGTTTCAACGAAATCTTTCATTGAATAAAAAGGGATAACCCACGTCTAACATTTAAATCTATAAATTATGGATAAGATAAACATTAATACAGCAACAAAAAGTGAACTTAAAAAACTACCTGGAGTTGGTGAAGTTGGAGCAAAAAAAATATTAGCTTTTAGAGATACAGGTGGCACTTTTAATAGTTTAGATGAAGTAAAAAAAGTCGCTAACATACGTAGTCCTTACCTTTTAAGTTTAAAGTCTAATTTAGGTTTTACCGAAGAAAAATTTGCGACTCCAAATGTAAATTTTGATAAAGCAATTGCTGTAGACCCAAGAGAACCTTTACTTGAATTCCCTCTAGCTGTATTTAATTCATATTCATTTACCGTTAATCTAAAAGGATCAGGTAATGCAAGTTTGCCAGATTTAAAAGGCTATAAACTTATTGTTGGATATAGTTTAGGTGCTTTTAAAGGATTTGATAAAACTACTTATACCTCTAAAACATTAACGTATAACTTAGGAAGTCAAAGTAGTCAACGTGTTAATATTGGAAAACCTTTAATTAGATCTAGTTTTATAAAAGATACATTTAATTTACTTATAGTTTCACCAACTGGAAAAAATATTTTTGATTCCTCTTTTGAAATTGATGAAGATGCAGTTGTCGAAATTGGTTTGCCAGTTTTTGCTGAAAGGGAACTGGATATTGAATTAAAGAAAAGGCCGCAGATAAATTATGCTGGTTATCAGTTAATTGTAAATAGTAAAATAAATAGATCAACCTCTGGAATTGAGATACAAACTGAAAAATTTGAAATTGCAAGTGCAAACTCTTTCTTACTTAAGTTTGATCCTTTTGGAGATGTTTTGGACATTATGTTTGAAGTACGATCTCCTGATAATGCCGTAATATTTTCAGAAACTAAAGAGTGGGGTAAAATTACTGGTACTGTTAATAAAAAGAAAAGTGAGATTGCTTTACCTACTCCAAAAAATGTTGGCTATACCATAAAACTTGTTATTGATCCAGACCAGCTAAATAATCCATATTTAGATCACATTGTTATTGTAAAGTATGAATTGATTGATCCAGACACTTTAAATCATATCAATCAAATTGAAAAAAGATTTTCTATTGCAGCTAATGGAGAAGCCACTATTTCTATAGACTATTATGGTCTTATAGAGCGCATGGAGATTGACGTAAAAGCACCAAGCGGGGAAATTATTGGTAATAGAGAAGTGAAATTACCTTTAGATAACAATAATATAGAAATTAAAGTACCACCAAAAAATTTAGCTGGTATTGAAGGTTTTGAATCTTTTCCCGCAAGACCTAAAAAAACAACTGGTCGTGTAATAGACTTAAAAGGAGACAGAAAATTTGAAAATATTCAAGTTATTATTAATGTAGCCACAAAAAACAATCCTGGAGATGACGATTTTACTCCATTATTAATTACTGACACTGTAAAAGACGGATATCTCATATTTGATACACCAAATAATTATTTTACAAAAGCGTTTGCTTCTATTGGAATTCCTAAAAAGGGGAATGTTGAAGGACTTGTTTTTAAAGTTCCTATTCGTTTAGAAACTGATAAAGTCACTAACATGACGCCAGATGGTCCAGTTTTAGTTGACAAGTTGTTTTTTCCACCTCATGTTATTTTAGTAGTTGATGTAGAGTCACTGACAGAAGAAGAAGATTGCGATTGTAACGATTGTGGAGATTTAGACTTTCATAGACCTAAAAAAGTAGTGGATGAATTTTCTTTTTACACAGTTGTTAGAACTACAGAGCCTAATATACAAGGCTACGTTTTAGATGATGATGGAGAAATGTCTATACAAGAGATATTAAATGTTGTACAACTTGCAGACGAACCTGGATCGAGTGCTAAAAGTCTACCTATTGGAATACAAAATCAGGCGATAAGAAAAAATATCCTCATGAAGCATATTAATGACAAAAGAGGATTGACAATAACAACTTTAACCAAAGCTTTAAATGAAAGTAATGCATTAAAGCTTCGAGAAAGTATTAAGCCTAAACAAGAAATTAAAGCATACGGACGACACAAATTAGACTTAAATCATGCTATTAATTGGGATGAAAATCCTAAGATATATCAGGCAACCACATTATCTCATGGTCATTTACTTCATTTTAAACAAGAATGGGTAAATGATGGTTATGGTATGGGTGATTTACTATACAGTCTGCCATTGGCTCCTGGACAAAAAAAACAAATTGTAGTCTATGATTGGGAACGAAGAGAATCTGCAGCACAAATACAATCCATAGACTATCAGGATAGCTTAAATAATTCATTAAGTAGAGATCGTGATATTAATGAAATTGTTACAGGATCATTAAGCGAGAATACAAGAGGAGGTTCTTCAGCTAGAACAAGTAGTTTTGGTGCTGGATTTGGAATTGGTGCTATTATTGGACCTGTTGGTGCGCTTTTAGGAGTTGCAGGAGCTTCTAGTAAAGCAAGTTCTAGTGCTTGGCAAAACTCTTCAAGAAATACTTCTTTAAACGATTTACAACAATTACGAGATAGAACAGTACAATCTGCGAACTCAGTTAGAAGTCAGAGAAGTACAGTTATTGCTACTGCCACTCAAGGTGAACGTTTTTCTGTAGAAACAGAAGTGGTAGCAAATTATAACCACTGTCATTCATTAACGATTCAATATTTTGAAGTATTACGTCATATGCTTATCCAGCAGCGTTTGTCTAGTGTTCAAGAATGTTTATTTATTCCTTTAATATTGGATACGTTTGACCATCAAAAAACATTGCGATGGAGAGAAGATATTCAACGTTATATACGTAGTAGAAAATTAAGAAAAGGCTTTGATTCAATAGAACGTATAGAGAACGATTATGAAGGTAGTGATTTACCAGAAGGCACATTTGCACAACAAAATTTAGAATATTTAGAAGGGGGTATTTATATTAAATTTGACCTTTCAAGTCCAATAGATTTAGAATTTGTTGAAGATAAGGCAGCAATTACTACAGCTTTTTCTTCACTATTTTGGATTATTCCAAGTTTATCAAGACATATAGATCGCATATTTGATGCAAAAGAAAAAAGCCGAAATGAAGTGTTTAACGAATATGTTGCACCAGAGATAGCAGCAGCTTTTGTAGAAAATCTAAAGTTTGAAGCTGTAGTAGAAAGCAGTCAAGATGGAACGGAAACTACAGTATTGCTTCCTGTAGACACAACACTAATTACTCGTTTTAATAATGGACATTCTCATTATGTGACGTTAAGACAACATAGCGATTTTGATGGTGTTTCTAGAGAAAGTATAAAAGCTATCAACATTACAAAAGCGCAAGATGTTATTTTAAGTAATGGAAAGTCTTTAGCAGAAGCTATTCCTGTAAATTCTAAAATAATCATTACTTCAGGGAATTTAAATTACAGAACAGCTTACAGCTCTGGTCGCTTGTTCTCTAAATCAAGAATTTTAGACGATTTATTGGGCTATGGCGGTGTTGCAGATGAAAACGAACGTGTGCGTATTGCCACACCATTATCCAGACAAGAATTGCGTAACCCTAGAAACGAAGACTTAGAGTTAGCAAATAGATTACAAGATCATTTAAACGATAATTTAGAAGCCTACCATAAAGTTATTTGGATGTCTATGAGTTCAGAGCGTCGTTTTATGTTTTTAGATGGTATTCAAGTTACAGACTATTCTAATATAGAGCAGTATCCTGGTGGAATAATAAGAAGTGTCGCCTCTGTAGTAGAAAATCGAGTAATTGGAGTGGTAGGCAATAGTTTAGTAATGCCTGTAGCGCCAGGCTTTAGATTAGATCCAAATACTAGAGGTAAAGACGTAGATTTGTTAGCACTTTATCAACCAATATCACCAATAGAACCTATTAATATAAGTATCCCAACCAAAGGTGTCTTTGCAGAAGCTGTTATGGGCAAATGTAATAGTTGTGAGATTAAAGAGGAAGATCGCTTCTGGAGATGGGAAGAATCTCCGATACCAGATTCGCCAACAGCAATTGGACAAGTAAATACAGACTCTAGACGTAGCGAGCCATTAGATACAACAGCTAAAGATTTTCCAACACCAATGATTAATATTCAAAATGCACCAGCAGCTCCAGACCCAACTGGTATTGCAGCAGCACAATCATTATTAGGTACAGCAAGCTTTAAAGACATTACAGGTCTTGAGCAAAATCAGAAAAATGCATTAGAAGCTTTAAAAGCCTCTTTAAGTACAGCACAAGCATTTGGTACAAAGGCAGGAGATATGGCTGCATTAGGGGCACAACTTGATGCCATTAAAACAGCCAAAGAGAACAAGTTATTGGATGAAGATAAGGCAAAAGAGATGACAGAAGATGCCATAAAAACGTTTAATAAAAGAGAAGAATCTGGTAGCAAAGAAACAAAAATTCCTGATGCAGTAAGCTCTGGATCTAAAGCAATAAAAGAAGGTGCTTCCAAAGTAAAAGTAAAAGAAAACAAATCTGATGGAAGTTCTACAGAAGTTGAAATAGAATCTAAACCTGCAGAAGTAAAACCTGAAGAAACTTACGAGTCTTTAAGAGAAGATTATGATACCATTGCTAAAGAGTCTAAAAATAATTTTTAAAATTAATCGTTATGATAAGATATATTAGAAGAGACGCTGAAACGTTAGATGATGCCCAATGGAATGAGTTTTTTACCAATTATAATAATAATATTATTAAAGGTAAAATTGATGATACCAATCCAAAGCTTATTAAGCTTAAGGCTTTTGCTAATGAAGTTGGGCAACCTATTGTTACAACCTTTAATATTTCAGGACCAAGACTTGTTGTTACACCCAATTTCGAGACTTTTGCGGGTGATGCAGAAGCTCATAATAATGCTATAACAGAAATACCTGTTTTAAACTACCTTATAAATATCCATTATATTGGGATGATGTTCCCTCTAAATCCAGCTGCTACGGATAAGAAAAGAAATCATGGAACTAACATCTTTCTCTCATGGCATCGCATGTTTTTATTAGAGTTTGAAGAGTTTTTAGGAAGCCCAAGCCATTATTGGAATTGGTATGACAATCAGGACGTTCCTGTGAAAATGCAAGCAACTAATCTTAAAGAGGTTATTAAAGATGGAGCAACTAAATTTTATAAAGATTTAAATCGCAAGAGTGAAAGTATTATTGAAGGAAGTTCTGCGATTGCTAATTCTAAGGCGGAATTTCAAGAATTATTTACCAATTCATGGAAAAGCCTTTATGACTCTTCTAGAATTGACAGTTTTACAAAAATTAGTAGACATATTGAAGGTTCATTGCATAATAATATGCATAATGCTATAGGTGGAGATTCTATGAGTAATCCTATTTTCTCTCCACACGATCCTATATTCTGGTTTCATCATAGTTTTGTAGATAAAATTTGGGCGGATTTTTATAATACTTTATCAGATGATGAAAAAGATGCAATTACTGATTATCCAGATAATGAAATGCCGTTTTTTGACAAAAAAGCTAATGAAATTAAAGATATTAAATTAGATCAGAAAATTTCTTATCACGGACTATTAAAAGATCGTAGCTTAGTCTCAAACCCATCATTGTAATTAAAAATAAAATTGCTTTGTTTACGGGTTTAATGTGGTTTTATATTATCTCGGCAAGATTAACACCTTAAATCCGTGAGGCAGGCCAAACGCCAACACATTTAACTATTTCTTATTTTAATTTTACATGGCGAGTTTAATTTTGTGGTAACCTGCATCTTTTATGTACCTAATTTGTTTGCATAAAGTGATTTACAAGCTTGACAATCCTTTAAACGCTTACTTGTATGCATAGCTTGCCTGTTAAGGGAATTGGATAAACTTTTTGGAGTCGTATTTTCTTTGTGAAATTTACTGTCAGGTTTTAAAATGTATTTTATCGTACACTTTCAATTGCATTTGCCTTGCTCGTTGTATCCACATGGCTGGCAAACAAATAAAACGGAAGATGAATTTTTTAATGCGAAAGTTGGCGTTTAGGTATTTATATTTAGTAGCATATTGTCTGATGATATATTCGTACTAGTTTTTGCACATAGCCGTTAACAAAAGAAAAACAGTATTGTGTGCTAACTTTGAAAAACTTAAATGTTTCCAACCAAAATCGTTTTTTAAAATGTCGAATTGTTTTTCAACTGCTCCTCTTTGGTTATAAAATTCAACTATCTCATCTTGATCCATTTCAAAATCATTGGTAATAATGCATCTATAAATACAAGCTTCATTAGTATATAAATCAATTTGCCCATCTTTTTTTTTGGTTTTAGTTATTATGAGTCGGTAAGTTTTTAAATCTTGTTCTTTAAGTCCATTTATTCTGGCTACTTTACCTTTAAAAGGTTTATAAGCTATTTCAGTTCTATAGGCTTTACTGCCATTCAAGTCAACTTCTTTCCAATCCCTTATTTGTGAAATCAGTTTTGAAATCGTTATTGATTTAGCTGCCCTGATGTAAAAAAAACGGGTTTGTTTTTCTACGAGTTGTATTACTTTGAGTTGGTAAGATGCGCCATCTGCCCGGTAACGATGTATTTTAATTTGTTGGGCTTTTAACTCGGCAAACATTCTTGCCAAACTTTCATGCTGTGAAGTTTGTGCCTGGCTGTTGCCATTTCTGTTTTCTACATAAACAACCCTATTGTTTACAAAGGCCACAATAGGTTGATAACCATAACACTTTTTATAAGTCTTTTTGCTGTCAGATTTATTGGTAGGTATTATAGTATTATCATAATCTAAAGTTAATTGACCTTTACTTAGTAAACCAGTACGCTTTGATAAACAGATTAATAAAGCGTTCAGTTTTTCATTTAAACTAAAATAATGTTGAGCTGGGCGATTGTCTGTGGTAAAGTTAATAGTAGGTTCGCTTAGTGATTTTAATCTATTAATAATCCTATCTGGACTTGGGATATTAATGTGCTTGCTGTTGTGTAAATGTTGTTCAACAAGTTTGTCTATACCCAACTTGTCAAAACAGTCAAAAACAAAATTGATGCCTCCAAATGGGTTGATGTGGTTTGAATTGATTACTTTCATATTGATATTATTTGCATCACCAAAATAGGTGAAAATATCGAATCCGCAAAGCCTTAGCAGTTAAAGCTTTGCGGTATTTTTTAATTCGGGCTTGGGGATTTAAGGTTGCAATCTCGCCGAGAGTGGGAAAAAAATGGTTTTTAGTTGAAGGTGTTAACTAAAAACTTAAATTATTATGGATGATCTTAAATTGTTAAGTAAATTGAAGCTGCTTTTTGAGGAATGGCTTCATCACATCATAGTTGTAACTAATTTAAACTTGGTCTGCTTAAACTGGCTTTTTCAGTATGCTATTTCTTTTTCACGTATAAAATAGTATGGTTAAAATTAGCAATTATTTATAATTGATGATATATTTGATTTATGAAAACATTTATTTACTTATTCAGTATCTCAATTCTTTTCCTTGGTTGTACTGGTGACAATTTTCAAGACAAAAAAGCACTGCATAAAAAATTTGAAAAATTACTTTCCTACGAAAACCTGAGCTATGGCTATAGTTCTTCTTACAAAAGTGGTGTTTCTTACAAGTATATTTCTATCAATTTTGATGTTGATGATAATCTTTCTGACAAATATAATAACAGAGAGAATTTAGCGAAAAAACTTGCGAAATTCGCTTTTGAACATTATAAATCGGAAGAAGATTATGATGGTATTAAGATAAGTTTTGAGCAAAAACAAAACAATACTAAGGTTTGGGAGGTTGAGCATCAATTTTCGTTTGAAGAACTTTAGATTTGGAAAAACACTTGATCTCGCAGTACAAAAATTTTGCCATTTTTGACAATTTTATCAAGTCGATTACACTATTTTAATTTTAGAATTAAGGTATGCTATCCGCAAAAAACCGAACTCTCAAAACTAGCCCCTATTGTAATAGTAATGCTATTTTTGCGTTGGTATTGCAGCGTTGGCAAAATACCCAAGTTCTCCGTAGCTCGTCCGAACAAAGGGCTATCCGTAAATCTCCAGACTACGGATAGCCTACAATAGACCAACAAGTATATCAAAATCAAAAATACAAAAGCCTGTACCAATTTTCCTGTACAGGCTTTTTTTAATATCCAGCCTATTAACTACCTTTCTACAATGACAAAGGACGATGGCTATAAAATTAGCAATTAGGCAGCAACCAATTTTGGCAGCATTAACAATCCCACCGCATCGTATTATAAAAACCGAAGCAAGCATTTGTAGTGCGATTAGTTTTCATAAATGCATTATTTATCACCACTTTTTTTATATTTATGCTTAAATACTTGTGGCAGAAAGTAATAAGATAAAAGGTTATGAAGGCTTGTATCTTGTTACTATTACCACTATTGATTGGGTTGGCTATGTTTGTAATAAAAATATAAAGATGTAATTATTGAATTACTACAATACCGCAGGGGAAAGAAAGGTTTGAGTTTGCACGTATTTATAATTATGTTATAGATATACACGCCATAGTAAACATCAAGCCCAAATTTGTATTAGTTATTATGGTAAGCAATGTTAAGAAGTTCACCGCTAAGCAAAATTGCTATTAAGCGGCTCTTTTAAAGTCGGCCAAATTAGAGCAGGCATAAAAATTTGAAATTAGCAATAGGCAAATGAAAAAAATAAGAGAGATAGATGATTCCGCTTTAGGCATTTCGCGCCGAAAATCGGGAAAAGGATTTGCATTTTTTGATGAAGATGGTAGCAAAATTACCAACAAGTCAACCCTAAAAAGGCTACGGAAATTGGTCATTCCACCTATGTGGTCAGATGTGTTAATATGCCGCTTCGATGATGGCCATATTCAAGCCATTGGCCGCGATGCGAAAGGAAGAAAACAATACATTTATCACTCCGTTTATGAGAGATTAAAGCAAGAAGAAAAGCATAGAAAGATGGTCGATTTTTCTAAGGCATTACCAAAGATCAGAAAAAAAGCGCACACCGATTTAAAAGGCAAGACTTGGAATAAGAAAAAAATATTGGCACTTATTATTCTTATTTTGGATGAGTATGGTATTCGTATCGGAAATAAGGAATATTTAAAAAAGAACGGCACACACGGTCTCACCACTCTTAGAAGAAAACATTTGGCACTTGAAGAAGAGGAGGTTGTGTTTACTTTTAAAGGAAAGAGTAATAAAGAAAGGGAGGTGCATATTGATGATGAAGAATTGATCCCCTTTATTATGGAGGCTGCCGAACTGCCAGGCTATGAGATTTTTAGGTATAAAGACAGCTCAGGTAAATTTCAAGATATTGATAGCGATGATGTCAATACCTACATTCAGCGTTTTATGGGCACCGATTTTTCAAGTAAAGATTTTAGGACCTGGGTAGCAAATCGATTGGCTATTGAATGTTATCCCGAAGCGATAAAAGATCAGAAAAAAGGAAGTCGCAAAAAATTTAGTAATATCGTAATTAAAATGGTGGCGGCCGAATTGGGCAATACGCCTACCGTTTGCCGCAGCTACTACGTACACCCAGCTATTTTTAACAGAATCGATAAAAAGTCAATTCCAATGCCTAACCCGTATAAAGAAACTTGCGGAAAATATACGCTGACCGCAAGCGAGCAGTTGGCACGCAATATTATTGAGCATAGCTATGCTTAGATAGCCACACAAAAAACAAAAACTATTTCTTCTATTTCCCTCAATTTCTAAATGTTGGCCGAGTTAAATCTAATAAACATTTCACACTCGGCTATATTTGCACCTTAAATTTGTGAGGCATATTTTAGCATTTCTATGTAATTCGCTACTCTTTTACAGTATGCAGCAAACTTTTTTTGGCTATTTCTTATGTATTTTCATCAGTAGTCCATTAAACTGATACATTTGTTTTTGCCCTATCTGTACTTAATATAATCAAGAATGGATTTTATATTTGACTTGACAAAATTGGTTAATTCAACAAGCATTATTAACCTTTCTTAGAAACTTCATCTGCAAATTAAGTTAAAAGTTTAAGAGCAAATGACCTAGTTCTGCCAGCTTTTATATCTTAAAAATTCGCATCTAAAACCTTGTGCAGTTCCTTTAATTTCCGCTCTATTGCATAATAAACGCAATGCTTCACACACAGCATCACTTAGGTTTTTATACCACCCAGTACCTACTGTTTAACTTGCAAAATTTTATACTGTTGGTGTTGGCGATACCTTACTACCTTAAACATACAGCATTAATTTTATCGGCAAATAATTTCTTACCATACATCAATTTTTAAAAATGAATAGAAGGTTATCTTTGCATTTTTAATCTTAAAAAAATATTAGTGAATTTTATAGATAACTTAAACAAACGCTACGCCACAAAGGCGATGAATGGCGAAGTAGTTCCGCAAGCAAAAATAGATAACATTTTAGAAGCGATTAGACTAGCGCCCACTTCAAGTGGCTTACAACCCTTTGAAGTTTTTGTGATTACCAACAAAGAAACTAAAGCACAGATTAGAGAAATTGCTTGGAACCAACCGCAAGTAACCGATTGCTCGCACCTATTGGTATTTGCCGCTTGGGACAATTACACCGCCGATAGAATAAATTTTATGTTTGATTTAACCAATGAAGTTAGAGGTTTTAAAAATGAAGGTTGGGAAAATTACCGTCAAATGTTACTGACGAATTACCCAAAACGAGATCCTGAAACAAATTTTGAATCGGCTGCTCGCCAAACTTATATTGCTCTTATGGCGGCCATTATACAAGCTACTTACGATGGTGTAGACAGCACCCCAATGGAAGGTTTTGAACCGGCGGCTTTAGATAAAATATTAGGATTGGCCGAAAAAAACTTACGCAGCACTTTGCTTTTACCTTTAGGTTATAGAGATGCAGAAAAGGATTGGCTGGTAAATTTAGTGAAGGTTCGCAAACCTATGGATCAGTTGGTAACTACAATAAAATAATTAAAAATGATAAAAAAAATATTGGGTATTGCTCCAAAATTGGAGTCCGACGGATCGTACAGTCCTTCAAAAGTAGCGATAAAGTTAGGCACTGTTGCTACCACTGATTTTGAAAATATTACGTACCAAAAATACCAAGGAAACAAGAAGAAGATATTGGTGATTTTTACGGAGCAGAAAAACATGACCATGCAAAATGGTAAAATGTTTTCTACCGGAAACCATCCGGTAGAAGCTTTGTTACCCATGCTACATTTAAAAAATGCAGGCTTTGAATTTGACATAGCCACGCCAACTGGCAAGCCCGTAGTTTTTGAAATGTGGGCTTTCCCTACAAAAGATGAACATGTAAAAGCGATCTACAATGAATATAAATTGAGCTTTGAACAACCGAAAAAATTGCAAGATTTTATTGATACTTCTTTAAGCGACACCGCCTCGTATGCAGCCGTATTTGTACCGGGCGGCCATGGTGCAATGTTAGGTATTCCAGAAAATGAAAACGTGGGACAACTATTAAATTGGGCACACGAAAACGATTTATTTACCATCAGCCTTTGTCATGGCCCAGGTTCATTTTTAGCGACTACTTTAAACAATCAACCCTTTATTTATAAAGGCTATAATATGGCCGTCTTTCCCGATTCGGTAGATAAGATGACGCCTAAAATTGGCTATTTACCCGGGCAAATGCCTTTTGGTTTAAGCGAAAGATTGAAAAATTTAGGTGCTAATATTGTCAACACAAAATCTGATAAAACGGTTTGTTTAGATCGGAAATTAATTACCGGCGCAAGTCCGCTGGCCTCTAACGAATTAGGAAAATTGGCCGCTAATACTTTGCTAAAAGAGTTGGCTTAGGCATTTTCAGATATGACATTTCTTAAAGAAATGTCATATCTGGTTAATAATAAAACTTAACTTGGGCAATACATTTGGTTGCCTCATATTGTTAATTGTACTAAGTTTATATTTTTTATTTGGGTCGTTCATTTTATTTTGATACCTTAATACTTATTATTAAGAACTACAAGAAAGCATAGAACAACCTACTTTGTGCCTTGCCCATTCGGGTCGTTTTGCAAACCATTGTTCCATATTAGGCTGTTCGTTATAAGGCTTTTTCAATAATTCATACAACTCATCAATCACAAAATAGTCTCCTTCATTGGCTGCATCAATTGCTAATTGTGCCATATAGTTACGTAAAACATATTTAGGATTGGCTTTATTCATCCCCGCCTTCTTTTCGGTATGATCTCTGTTTTCTTTTTTTAAGTGATTTTTATAAGATGAAAACCAAGTGTTCCATTGCGCTAATATTAAACCTTTAATTTCATTTGGCTGATAAAAAGCATCTTTAAAAGAATTTAAAAAATGATCGCCCTTTTCTAAATCAGTATCTTTACTAAAATCAGATAGCTTTCTGAAAAATATCGTCATATCGGTTTCACTCAGCTGCAAAATATCGGTTAGCTCATTTATCAATTTTACATTAGAAGCCTCGTTTTTTTTCAAGCCCAATTTTTGATTCATCATAACCAAATTTGCTGCTTCATATTGGGGTTGAAATTGGTTTAAAATATTTTCAAAAGGTTGGCTATCTTCCACTAAAGGGTAAAGCGCATTGGCCAATCTAATCAAATTCCACAAAGCAATATTGGGCTGATTGCCAAAGCGATATCTTTTCATTTCTTTATCGGTGGTGTTGGGCGTCCAATTATGGTCGTAACCTTCTAACCAGCCATAAGGCCCATAATCAATGGTTAAACCCAATATCGACATATTATCTGTATTCATAACGCCGTGAACAAAACCTACTCTTTGCCAATGGATAATCATATCTAAAGTTTGTTGGCTTACCTTATTAAATAATTCAATATATTTTTGAGGGCTTGCTGATTTAATGTTCGGAAAAAAATGTTGAATGGTAAAGTCGGCTAATTTTTTAAGCGTTTTCACATCCTTACGACTGGCAAGAATTTCAAAATTGCCAAAGCGAATAAACGAAGGCGCTACTCGGCAAACGATAGCCCCTTTTTCTAAAGCTGCATTTCCATTATACATCACATCACGCATCACCTGATCGCCAGAAAGCATTAGCGATAGTGAGCGAGTGGTAGGCACGCCCAAATGAAACATTGCTTCGCTACACAAATGCTCTCGAATGGAAGAACGTAAAACGGCTAATCCATCAGCCCGTCGAGAATAAGGAGTTTCGCCCGCTCCTTTTAATTGTAACGCCCAATTTTTTTTATTGTGTTCAATTTCACAAAGGTTAATTGCTCTGCCATCACCCAATTGCCCAGCCCAACTACCAAATTGATGACCGCCATAACACATCGCATAAGGTGCGGTATTTTTTAAGATTTCTTTCCCAGAAAAAACATTAACAAAAGATTGAGATGCTACATCACTTTTTGAGAGCCCTAATACTTCGGCCATTTCTTTAGAAAAATGAATAAGCTTTGGTTTGGATGGAAGTTTTGGAGTAACATAAGAAAAACAAGCATGCGCTACTTGGCGCAGCGTATTGTTTTTTATAGGATCGGCCGGCAGTTCTTTATTAAATTTATCTTTTATGTTTAGTTGAATCATTTAACTTGTTATTCTTCTATTGTTGCATTACATCTTAAACTAAAACTGCAAACTTTATTAGTAAATGTAGCGTAAATTTCGAATTATGTAAAGATACTTAAATACTTTATTTGTAATTACTACTTTTTAATCTTATGCAACCCATCTTATAAAAAAAAATATGTAGTAAGTGCAAGCCTAAAAAATAAATGCATAAAATTAAAGAATAGAACTACTGTAAAAGTTTCAAAAAGAAGGTTGGCTAACCCTAAACAATTATTGAAAAAATAAATGTTTAAAATCTAACCAATTAAAATTCTCAGTAAAATGATTTCTATAGTAATAAAAAAATGTATATATTTACTAACTAATAGTAAAACAAATTAAATATTATGATTAGCAAAATTTTTGAAAACCCTCAAACTACACCCGAAATAGATACCATATTTTCAAATATTAAAGATGATTTAAAAGCACCTTTTGTGCCAAATTTCTTCAAGGTTTGGGGAGATGCGCCAGAATCATTGGCAGGTATTTTTCCAGTAATGAAACATATACTTGCATCGGGAAAATTAGATAGACAACTAAAAGAGATGATAATGTTGGCTGTTTCTTCTTCAAAACAATGTAATTATTGTGTAGCAGCACATCAAGGGTTTGCTAAAATGGCGGGAGTAAGTGATGAAGCTATTGCTACATTAAAAGCCAATAGCAGTATAACTACCGAAGGTTTCGAAAAAGATAAAGCAGCTATTGATTTTGCGGTGCAGTTGGCCGAAAATCCAAAATCTAATACACCAGAAAAAGTAGATCATTTAAAATCAGTAGGTTTTAATAAAGAAGAAATACTCGAAATTATTGCAGTGTCAGGCATGTCGATATTTTATAACCATTTAGCAGATGCTACTCAAATTAATATTGACGATACATTTAAATCTTAATTACATATTTTAACAAAATACTTAATTACTAGCAGCTAACACCTCATCCAAATTAATAAATCATTTAGTACTGTTTTACTAAATGATTTATTGTATGTTTAAATAAGTTTTTTAAATAGCTTTTAACAACCATCAACAATTAATACCTTTATACCATTAAACAATTACAGTTATGAAAATAGTAATTATTGGTGGTGGCAACATGGGTAAAACTTATGCACAGAGCTTTTTGGGTTCACATATTATACGCCCTTACGATTTGGTTACCCTCGAAAGAAATGCTGACAAACACGAAGATCTACGTCGTAACAACATCGTAAATATAGAAACCTCGCCGGGCAATTTTATAAAAGAGACGGACTTAATTGTATTAGCCGTAAAACCTCAAGACGCCGAAAACCTATACCCAACAATGAAACCTTACATAAATGAAAACCAAATAGTGCTTTCTATAATGGCAGGCGTAACGGTTGACACTATTGAAGCAGGACTTGGCACTAAAAAAGTGGTGCGAGCAATGCCTAACCTGCCAGCACAAATTGGTATGGGAATGACCGCCTTTACCGCCAACGAAGAAGTAACTAAAAACGAACTTATAAGCGTACAAAACCTGCTAAGCACCACGGGCAAAGCCATTTATTTTAACAACGAAAAAATGTTAGATGCAGCTACCGCGGTTTCGGGCAGCGGCCCCGCTTACGTATATTATTTTATGGATGCTATGTTAAATGCTGCAAAAAGTATGGGTTTTAGCCATAGTCAGGCCGATCTTTTGGTTTGGCAAACCTTCAACGGTTCCATTCATTTACACAACAAAAATACCTTAAGCTGTGCCGAGTGGATAGCACGTGTAAAATCGAAAGGTGGCACCACCGAAGCTGCATTAAATGTGTTTAACAATCAAAATTTAAACCAAACAATAAGCGACGGTTTACAAGCTGCATTTGACAGAGCAGTAGAGTTAGGCGAGTAGATTGTTGCAAGTTTTACCGCTTTGTAATTAGCGTAAATTTTTTGAAGCTAAAGCACCAACTCGCATAAACATAGTTCCAGCTTTACGCTATATCTTTTTACTCCGCAAAGCTCCATAAAAAGGATGCCGCTGCAATCTGGGCTATTTCAATAACCTTTGGCCTCCGTACCCTTTGCATTAGCTGTTAACGCACTAAAAAAAACCTATTTATTAATAACCTTTATTTTTGCCAAATAACCCAATATAAACCGTATTTTTGTTGGCTGTGGAAAGTAAATTTCTAAAAAAAATGTCAGTTAAACATATTTTAATATTTGCAACCTGTTTTTTGCTAATAGGTAATGCTAATATTAACGCACAAAATAACTATGGCTTTAGCAACGACAAAAGCGAAAGAGAAAAGTTGTTAGAACAATATAAAAAACAATTGTTTGATACCAACGATTACGACGAGTTTTTGAATGAGCAACGCCAGCTAAAAGAAGATAGCTTGGGCTTAGAACAGAGGTTGCTTTTAAGCCCAATGCAACTTAAAAAATTGGGCCTGCCAGATGAAGTGGTCAAACAAATTATCACACTTCAATTACAAAAAGATAGCTTAGTTAACATTCAAAACACCTACAACAAACTAAAGAAAAAAGAACTCGGCATTGAAGATAGTGTTTCATTAAAAGATGTAGAAACCTTAATAGAGCTACAACAACAAATGCTCATAAAAAAAGCACTAAGCCTGCCAAAAGAAACGGTTTACGGACAAGGTTTTTTTAGAAAAAGCATGCTTAAACTTTTTGATGAAGAAGTAAAAACAAGAGTACCAGAAAACTATACACTTAGCGTAGGCGACGAACTAAGTATTATTATTTGGGGAGAAGCCGAACGCAGCGGTAATTATGTTGTAGATGAATTTGGTGGCATCAGTCCAAAACTGGTTGGCCGTATAAATTTAAGAGGCCTTTCTTTTAAAGAAGCCAAAGAAATTATTAAACAAAAATACAGTCGCAATTTCGATTTAAACAAATCAACACTTAGCGTTACTTTAAATTATTCAAGAATAGTAAATGTAAACATTGTAGGCGAATTGTTTAATCCAGGCACCTATACTTTTCCAGGCATCAACTCGGTGTACAATGCCTTAGTAGCAATTGATGGCCCAAACGAAATGGGTTCTATGCGTAGTATTTTTGTAAAACGAAATGGAGCAACCGTAAAAACATTCGATTTATATAAATATTTAACTAAGCCAGATAGTAAGCAAGATTTCTTTTTAGAAGAAAACGATTACGTTGTTGTTCCTTCATTAAAAAATTTGGTGGCTATAGAAGGGGAAGTAAAACGACCCTTTACTTACGAAATGTTGAAAGGCGAAACCTTAATAGACTTATTAGATTATGCAGGTGGTTTAAAACCGCTGGCTCATACTAAAGCAATTACGGTAAAGCGGGTAGAAAATAGTGAAGAGGTTTTAATAACGGTAAATTATGAAGAACTGAAAGAAAAGAGAACCCAATTTGAAGTAGAAGACGGCGATAGTATTTTCATTTATAAACTACCAGAAATATTGCGAAATTATGTTCAAGTTGAAGGAGCGGTAAAGATTCCAGGTCGCTACCAATTGCGTAAAGGTGAGCGTGTTGCCGATTTGTTGTTAAGAGCCGATGGTGTTTTAAATGAAGCATATACCGACCGAGCCTACGTTTTCAGTCAAGATGAAAATTTAAAGAAAAAAGTAAGCACTTTTGATGTGAAAGATGTACTGAAAACTCCTTCATCAACTCAAAATATTTTGTTGAACGATTTAGATACGATCCAAATTTTAAACAAAGAAAACTTTAAACAAAACTTTCATGTAAATATTTCTGGCGCAGTACACGTGCCCGACAAATATACCTTTGCAGATGGCTTAACTTTAAAAGATTTATTGTTTTATGCTGGTGGTTTAAAAGAAGAAGCAGCAAACAACCGTATTGAAGTTTCGAGAGTATTAAACTTTCAAGATGACCCTGCGCAATTTAGTTTAAAAGGTAGCTTAAATGCCTCTCGAATTGTGATCAGTAAAATTGAAATCAGTCAGGATTTAAGTTTACCCGATGGCTCAGAAAAATTTAAACTTAAACCTTATGATCATGTATTTGTACGAACCTCACCAAACTTTGAATTACAGCAAAATGTAAAAATACATGGTGAAGTGGTTTACCCTGGTGAATATTCTTTAGTTAATAAAAACGAACGGATAACCGCCTTAATAAGACGGGCAGGTGGTTTAACTCAATATGCTTTTGAAGAAGGTGCCTCATTGTATAGAAGTGAAGATAGTTTAGGGCGGGTAATATTAGAACTGCATAAAATAGGTACTGGTAGAAACGAAGCAGATTTGCTTCGTTACGATTATATTTTAACCAACGGCGATTCTATTTTCATACCAAAAATAAAAGATTTTGTAACAATAAGCGGAGCAATTAACTTTCCGGGTATTGATACTCTAAAGCAGATTAATGTACCCTGGGAGCGAGGTAGAAACGCAAAATACTATATTAATAAATATACCGCCAGTTTTGATGATGATGCAAAAAAATCATCTACTATAGTAAGGCAAGCAAACGGGGCGGTACTCAAAACTCAAAATTATTTATTATTTAAACAATACCCTAATATAGAAAAAGGAGGAAGCATTTTTGTAGATTTAAAGGATCGTAAAAAACCAGATTATCGCAAACGCAAAGCCAACCGACAACCATTTAATTTTGAAGCAGTAACAGCAGCAACCATTCCAGTTTTAACATTAGTTATTTTGTTGCAACAGGCTCTTTCTAAGTAAACAACCATAACTAATTAAAATAAAAGCCAATTAATAAGCAAAATAGCATAGCAGATCAACAGAATGAACAGCTGAAAAACTCGGTAATAATAATATTAGATTACCTAAAAGAATTTTTTAGAAAGTGGTATATCTTTTTATTATTTTTATTGCTTTTTGGTGCCATAGCGGCTTGGTATATTGCTATAAGAAAAAACACTTATAGCGCCGAATTAACTATGATGACCAATCAAGAGAAAAGCAATAGTTATTCTCCTTTACTGCAAATAATGGGTCAATTTGGCATGTCTGGCGGTTCTGAAGCTGTTAATGCAGAAAAAATTGTAGAGTTATTGTTTACTCGCCTCATTATTGTAAATACGCTTCTTAAAACAGATACTATTAATAATGAAGCCGATTTATTGGTAAATCATTTTATAAAAGAATTTAATGTAAATGATTTGCAAAATGATAATTATGAGTTTCAAGGTTTCGTTTTCAAATCAAAGTTAAATCAAAATTTTACCTTAAAAGAAAACAAGTTAATACAATACATTTATAAAGAAATTACAGAACATCATTTAACTGCTGGTGCTTCTAAAAACGGCATTGTAGAAGTAAACTACAAATCAATATCAGAAGGCTTTTCAAAAAAATATTTAGATAATTTATTTGAAACCATTTCGGAATATTACATTGGTAAAACCAACCAAAAGCAACGAGAAACTTACGACATTGTAAAATATTACAACGATTCTTTACGAACAGCATTAAGGAAAACAGAGGCCGAATGGGCTATTTTGAGTGATAGAAATGCCTTAAAAGTAAAAAATGAAGGTCGCTTAAATCAATTGCGAAAAACCCACGAATTAGAAGCGTTAAATGTTGCCTACATTGAGGCCGTTAAAAATTTAGAAGTAGCCAAGATTAACTTAATTAACCAAACCCCAATTTTGCAATTAATTGACAGGCCTGTTTTTCCACTAAAAGAAAATAAAACAAATTATCCTCTAATAATTTTTGCGGTATTGCTACTTACCTGTTTCTTTGCTACAGTTATTATTATTGTAAACAAAATTATAAAAGATGCTTTAAAAAATAATAGATAAATGCAAGTTAAAAAAACAGATTTACCAGATCTATTAATTTTAAAACCTTCCGTTTTTGAAGACGAACGTGGTTTTTTTTATGAAAGTTGGAATGAAAAAACACATCAAAACCTACAACTGAATTACAATTGGGTGCAAGACAATTATGCTCGTTCGCAATATGGTGTAATTAGAGGTTTGCATTATCAGTTAAACCCGAGTGGACAAACTAAACTGGTAAGAGTAACTCAGGGTAAAGTTATTGATGCAGTGGTTGATTTACGCAAAGGTTCGCCAACGTATGGCCAATCTTACAGTATTGAATTAAGTGAAGAAAACAAATTGCAATTGCTGGTGCCAAAAGGTTTTGCACACGGCTATGCGGTAATAAGTAAAGTTGCCGACTTTCAATATAAGTGCGATAGTTTTTATAGTAAAGAAGATGAAACCGGAATTCATCCATTAGATGCCACTTTTAATATTGATTGGAAAATACCCTCGGCACTAATACAACTTTCTGAAAAAGATAAGACAGCGCCAACCTTCGAAAACTGTAAAAATAATTTTTTGTATGAGGCTGGATAGTGTTTTGGTTACAGGTGCTAATGGGCAGTTGGGGCAATGTTTAAAAGATGTAGCACCTTTGTTTCCAAACTATAACTTTATTTTTACCAGCCGTTCAAGTTTAGATATTACAAGTACGAAACAAATAGAAGCTGTTTTTAAAACTCATCAACCAAAATTTTGTATTAATTGTGCAGCTTATACTATGGTTGACAAAGCTGAAGAAGAAGAGGATTTAGCTAATCAAATTAATCATTTGGCAGTTGCAAAACTGGGGGATATATGTAAACAATACGCCACAAAGTTAATACACATTTCTACTGATTATGTTTTTAACGGTAAAGCAAAACTACCTTATAGAACAACTGAAGAAATACAACCAATTGGATCTTACGGCAGATCAAAAGCTTTTGGAGAACAATATTTAATTGACAAAAATATGCCATCAATTATTATTAGAACAGCTTGGGTGTATTCGGAATATGAAAAGAATTTTTTTAAAACGATGCATCAATTGGGAGGTGAAAAAGATGAATTGAATGTGGTGGACGATCAAATTGGCAGCCCTACTTATGCAAGAGATTTGGCTTATGCCATTCTTCAAATTTTAGACCAAGTGAAAACTGATAACCAAAGCGAGGTTTTACATTATGCTAATGCTGGTAAAATTAGTTGGTTCAATTTTGCAGAAGCTATTATGGAAATTGGAAATTTGGATTGTAAAATTAATCCAATACCAACAACAGCCTACCCAACTTTGGCTAAAAGGCCTGCTTACAGTGTATTGTCAACAGAAAAAATGGTAAAACAATTTGGGATTAGTATTCCATTTTGGAAACACAGTTTAGTAAAGTGTTTTAAAAATTATGAATTATTAAATAAAGCATCTTAAAAAGAAAAAAATAAATTGATGGTAGAAAATTTAAACTTTAATAAGGTTTTGGAAATTGCACGAGCGGCTGGTGAGGCGATTATGGAAATTTACAATACTGATTTTGCAGTAGAATATAAAGATGATAAAAGCCCTTTAACAGCTGCCGACAAAGCTGCTAACGATATAATTATAGCTGGTTTGGAAGCCTTGAGTTTAGATATTCCTATTATTTCGGAAGAAAATAAAAATTTAGAATATGACGCACGTAAAGATTGGACGTATTGCTGGATTGTTGATCCATTAGATGGCACTAAAGAGTTTTTAAAAAGAAATGATGAGTTTACGGTTAATATTGCATTGGTTTGTAATGGAAAATTAGAAGCTGGAGTAGTGTATGTGCCTGTTACGCAAGAGTTTTATTATGCCGAACCAACTGGTAAAGCTTGGTATAAAAAGGCAGATGGTACACCCGAAACATTGGCCGTAAAACAGCCAGAAGGCGATACTGTTATTATTATGGGTAGTCGCTCACATATGAATGATGATACCCAACAGTTTGTAGAAGCGCAAAAGAAAAACTTTAAAAATGTAGAATTTATTGCTGCTGGAAGTTCTTTAAAGTTGTGTAAAGTTGCACAAGGTTTAGCACATTATTACCCACGTTTTGCACCAACTATGGAGTGGGATACTGCTGCTGGCCAAGCGGTAGTTGAAGCAGCCGGTGGTAAAGTGTTGCGCCACCCCGAAATGACACCTTTGTTGTACAATAAAGAGCACTTGCTGAATCCGTATTTTTTGGTTTCGGCCTAATTTTAAAATACTGAAGTTAAGCTTTTTACTCCTGGTGGATAGGCCATTGTAAAACCTTCGGCATAATTGAAGCCCTGTAAATTTCCAAATTCTACTGCACGGGCTTCTAAAAATTTTAAAAATTGTGGCGATGATATAAAGGTTTCTTCTTCTTCAGAATTTGGATTGTGAAATTGGGAGCTATAGGCCATAACTGCTTTCATTTTTTTGCTGAAGGTATGACTTATATCTACTACCAAATTAGGATGTAGCCATTGGCTTTGAATGTAATGGAGTAGCAACCGTGGCCGCCAAGCCTTTTGCAATTGGCCGTCTATTTCAGTTTCAATTTTTTGTAAACCGCTTAAAAAGAAAGCGTCTTTTAATAATTCAGCCCCTTTACCATGGTCAGGGTGCCGATCGGTAATGGCATTTGCTAAAACTATTTCGGGTTTATATTTTCTTATACAAGTAATAACCGCTTTTTGTTCGGTGAAGCTGTTGGTAAAAGTACCATCTCCTAAGTTGAGGTTTTCTCTAACACTTAAGCCCATTATTTTAGTGGCTGCTTCGGCTTCTTTAAAACGTAATTTAACTGAGCCACGTGTACCCAATTCGCCTTGTGTTAAATCAATAATTCCCGTTTTTTTTCCTCTTTCCGCTTCGGCAATTAGCGTGCCTGCACAACTTAATTCTGCATCATCGGGGTGAGCAGCAAAGGCTAATATGTCTAATTTCATCTATATTTTATTGAAATTTTAGGGGAGTAATTTAGTCAAAACAGATGGAATACTTTTATTATTTATGTAAAATACAAAATTTAACTATTACCAATCTCTCCATTTTAATATTGCTCTTTTTTAAGCCTTTACTTTTATTGTAAATACTAAATATTTTGTGTAATATAACTTTTTTTTATGATGGTTAATACGACTCCGCGAGGCCTAAATATTAGCCTTGACAGGAGTGGTTATACCATTTTTGTGTTGGGCTTTTGTAGCGTTGGCAAAATGGTATTTGAACGGATGGCGAGACCAAATTTTTTGCGTGGGGCAACTGTTTCGCTTCTAAAATTTACCTTTTAAAAATTATTATATTTAATTTTAACAAAAACATTTTGCAGGATTGTTGCTATTAATACCCGCCATGAAACTTACGGATAAACCATTCTAAAGCCAAAAAAGCTAACATCATAAAAAACAACCACTTTAAATTAATAAAGGCACTATTTTCAAAATTAGAAAACATTATCGGTTTTATAGTAGCATTATTGCTAACGCTATCTGCTATGGCTTGCATTTGATTGTTGTAAAAAACTGCACCACCACTTTTGCCGGCTAAGCTATTTAATAACTGATGATTTGCTACCGTATTTAAAGCCTCCAATTGCTTTGGTATAACGCTAAACTTACCTTTCGATTGAAATTTTTGGCCAGCATAATTAGTTTTCGCTACAAAACTATAATCGCCTACCGGAAAAATACCAGCGTCTAATTTATAAGCGGCCGCTGTTTTGTTAAAGTTAAACGGAAAGGCTTTTCCTTCGGCATCAGTTATTGTTAAGGTTGCATCGCTATCGTTAATTAATTCATAGCTATCGTTGTATAGTTCTGCATCAAACCCAATTCGTTCGGTTTCGTAATAGAGGTTTTTGGCAGTAGAAGATTTAAACTTACGTTTGTCACTTTTTACAGAAAGGTATTGAATAGTTTTACCAATCAACTCGTCAACTGTTTCGTGATTAGCATCGGTTTGAAAATCATACATTCGCCACCGCCATATACCTTCGCCAGCAAATACCGCACGCTTTACTGCACTACTTTGTTCTAAAATTAAAAGTGGATAATTGGTATTTACCGTGCCTATTTTTTGATTTAATAGGTTTACTGCATTTTCGCCCAAGGCATACTCTCCGAAAGGTGTATTTATTGGTGGCAAGTTAGCAAGGTTGTCTGCCATTGTGCTTTCTAAAGTAAACAAGGTAAAACCACTTTGCATAGCGGCTTTGGCATTGTTGAGTTGTTTATTAGCTCCGTTTATTTGTAATAACGTTTGCGCCTTGTTAAAACCAGCAATGTTAGTTTGTTGACTTAGTATAAAAAATACTGGTATGCCTTTGCTCGAAATATCACTTAACAATTGGGTAATTGGGGCATTACCACTTGGCAAACCATGTAATACCACTAAATCGTAGGTGCTTATTGTTCCTTTAAAACTTTTTGCGTAGGCAACTGTAGTTTCGTAGTTTTCATTTATTTGTATTGCAGATTTTATTGCAGAAATATCTGGATGTGGGGCTGCAGCAAGCATCAAAATCTTCTGTCGACTATCCAACACATCTATATAAATTCTTTGAACATTATTTTCGGTAGTGGCTTCGTTAGGTATTTTATCAATTTCAATTTGATATTGGTTGATGCCTGGCGTAGTTGCTTCAATTTCTAAATCATAGGTTTTAGTAAAGTCGTTGTTTTTTACCGATATTTTTTTATAAACTATCTTTTCTTTGTTTTTACCCTTTATTTTAAAAATTTTTAAGGTAGTACCTTCTTTGGCACAATTAGTGGCAGTTACATCAACCCGTAAGGTAAATTTGTCACGTAAATAAGCTATTTTGTTGTAATAGCTTCTTTCAATCTTAATATCTCTTTTTGGCGTAGTGTCACCCAAAGCAACACTATAAACTGGCACATTTAAAGTATTAATGCTATATATTGGATTGCTACCTTCGTTATAAATGCCATCGGTAGCTAAAATAATGCCTCCAACATTTTGGTTGGCATATCGGTTATACACTTCTTCAAGTGCCGCCTCAATGTTGGTTACTTTGCCAGTAAAAGAATAATCTAACTGATCACTAAAATCGTCACCAAATTGGTATTTATGCAGTTCATAGTTTTCAGAAAGCTTGCTTACTAAATCGGTGGTATTATTTTTATAAGATGCGCTGTCTATGCTCATCGCATTTTTTATCGACTCAGAATTGTCTTGCAGATAAACAATAATGGGCTGCTCTACCGAAGTTACCCTGTTTTTTAACAAAGGCATCAACAATAAAAAAGCTATAAAACTAACTAATAAAAAGCGCAATATTGATAGTGCTTTAATATATCGTTGTACTTTTTTACCAGCATCTTTAAAACTGTTGTCTTTAAAATATAACATAAAGGCGTACAATGCCCCAAGCAAAAGACATAAACCTATGTACCACCACGGGTAACTAATTGCAATTGATGAATTCAAAAAAATCTTATGATTAAGTGAATATAAAAACTGTAAATTTCGTAAAATATTTCTGAATTGTGGTATAAAATAACTTGTAGTAAGATATAAGGCTCATATTTATTAAAAGAACACATCACTTTACTGCGCAATTATTGCATAAACCTTTCATAACAATTTGTGTTTCAGTTAGTTGAAAACCGTTAGGGGCAGAAAATTCCAGACGGGTATTATCTAAACAAAATGTTTCATTACAACTGTTGCAATAAAAGTGAGCGTGATTATCAAAATGTTGTAAATGATTGCAAGCACTGCTGCATAAGGCGTATTTAATTGTACCGCTGCCGTCGTTTGCTTCGTGAATCAATCCTTTTTCTTCAAAACTTTTTAGGGTACGATACAAAGTAACCCTATCAGAATTGTTTAATGCTTTTTCGATAAAATTATGCGAAAGGCCTTTTTTAAGATGGTCTGTAAAGAGGTTTAACACCGACTTCCTCACTGCAGTTACTCTCAAATTATATCGCTTTAATAAATTGTTTATTTCCTTATCATTATTCACTTTGCAAAAATACTATAACTTAGGCTATGTTATGTTTTGTTTTTATAAGATATTGTGAACAATGCGAATTACTGAAAATATAAATTTAGCTTTTGGAGCGATAAAAAGCAATTTGCTACGCTCTATACTAACAATTTTAATTATTGCAATTGGTATTGGAGCATTAGTTGGCACCCTAACTGCTATTGATGCTATTAAATCAACATTAACTACCACCTTTTCATCCATGGGTAGTAATAGTTTTGAAATTAGGCAATGGCGTACAAGGCGTTCTGATAAAAATAAAAAAATAGCAAAAGCAGTTCGTTTTGATGAAGCAACACAATTTAAAAAACGTTTTGATTATCCTGCAACAGTTACCGTTTCTACCAGAGCAACCAGTTTTGCAACATTAAAATATAAAGATGAAAAAAGCAACCCCAACATTAATACTACTGGTGTTGATGAAAATTACCTGCAAGTAGCTGGTTATGAAATTGCTGCGGGCAGAAATTTTACCGATAAAGAAATTACTGAAGGCCGACAAATGGTTTTAATTGGCCAAGGTGTGGTAGAAAAATTATTCGATAAATCAATTGATGCGGCATTAGATAAAAGTATTTTAGTAGAAAATACAAAATGTAAAATTATTGGCATTTTAGCAAGCAAAGGTTCAAGTGGCGCTTTTAATGCAGACAATGTTGCCTTTTTACCCGTGCAATTGGTTCGTAAAAAATACATTAATAGTAACAGAACTTACTCGGTGAATGTACAAGTTGAAGATGCTGAAAATTTAGCCGCAGCTAGCGAAGAAGCTACTGGCCTAATGCGTGCTATAAGAAAAGTGGGCTTTGGTAAAGATGATGATTTTGAAATTGCCAAAAGCGATAAACTGGCCAGTACATTTATTGAAAACCTAAGCTTTATAACTATGGCAGCTACACTTATTGGTTTAATAACATTAATAGGTGCTGGTGTAGGTTTAATGAACATTATGTTGGTTTCTGTATCAGAGCGTACCCGCGAAATTGGTATTAGCAAGGCTATTGGTGCTTCATCGGCCATGGTTCGCCGTCAATTTTTAATTGAGTCTATATTAATTTCAATACTTGGTGGGGCTGTTGGTATTTTACTTGGGATTATTTTCGGTAATGGCGTTTCTAAGGTTACGGGCGGGCCTTTCATCATTCCTTGGTTATGGATTTTGTTTGGCTTAATGTTTTGTATTTTTGTAGGCTTATTGGCAGGTTTATATCCAGCATTAAAAGCAGCAAGATTAGATCCTATTGAATCGTTGCGTTACGAATAATAAAATGGTTGAACAATACATTATACAATTACCGTCTTTTAAAAGAGGCTTTCATTTAATCACCCAGTTGGTTTTGCAGCAAATAGCTGAACTTCCCAACATAGGTATCTTTCATTTATTTATACAACATACTTCGGCTGGCCTAACCATAAACGAAAATGCCGACCCAACTGTTAGAGCCGATTTTGAAAGCAGTTTTAACCGTTTAATAAAAGAAGACGAACCTTATTATCAACACAATTACGAAGGTAGTGATGATATGCCTGCACACATAAAAAGCAGTTTAGTTGGCAGTAGTATTTCCATTCCAATTACAAATCATCAACTTAATGTTGGTACTTGGCAAGGTATTTATTTGTGCGAGTTTAGAAATAACGGGGGAGCAAGAAAATTAATAGTTACCATTTATAGTTAACTACCAATTACTTTTATTTTGTTAATTTAATAATTAGCAAAATTTGTTTTAGTGAGCAAACACTCAAATGCCAAGTCAAATTAATCTCAGCTTACATCTCCGCTGCCAACGCTGCCATCTTTTGCATAATACCAGCTGGTAATTTAGGAAACTGTGTTTTGATTAACCATTTTGGAGCTTGAATAGTTGGTTGTACCTTAACCCACAACTTTATATTGGTAGTTTTATCATCAACTTTAGTAAAGGTGTAAATTGATTCATTAATTTGTAAACGCCCTACCCCTTTATCTTCAATGACATTAAGTGCTGCCGTGCTGGTAATTTGCACTTCATTTTCATTAATATATTTTTGTGTTACTTTGGTTGCCGAATCATAATCAGACAAAGGCCAAATAGCATTAAAGTAATAGTAAACCGTCCATTCGTTATCGCTTATTTGGTCAATTAACCTGCTCTCTTTTGCATCCGTTAAAAATTGGGTGTGCAAGGCAACATTCTTCATTAAAGTAACACATTGATCAATTGTGGCATTGGTTTTTTTTTCAGCCTTGTATTCTAATATTTGTTGTTTTTTGCCAGCTTCATCTTCAATATAATAAACCGTATAATCCACTTTGGTTTTTCCATCTTTAGAAAAAGTTTTTATCCAATCTTTATTTTGTGCAGTTAAAGAAATTGACATACAGAGGTAAGCAAGTGTAAAAATGCAATATTTGTTCATTGTGTTAATTGTTAAATCATTATTTTATTTGATACTAAAGCATCTTAAAAGTAAAAAAAACTATGCTAACTTTGCCAAATAATAAGTTGGGTTGTTAAAACAGTTTTATACGCTTTTAAAAAAAGAATTTGTTTTAGAGCTACGTCAAAAGTACGCTATTGGCGGCATTTTATTGTATGTAGCTTCTTCAACAATGTTGGTATTTTTATCAATGGGCGCACTCAATGCTACCCTTTGGATTACCTTTTATTGGTTATTAATGTTGTTTGCTGCTGTAAATGCTATTGCCAAAAGCTTTACTAACGATGCAGGTGACCAACAATTGTATTTGTACCAATTAGCCAATCCACAAATAGTGCTGCTTGCAAAAGTTGTGTATAATTTTTTGTTATTGTTTTTTATGGCAGGCATTGGTATATTGGTATTTATTATTTTATTCAATAACCCAATTAACAATTATGGCATCTTTACTACTGTTTTTTTCTTAGGCATTTTAAGTTTTAGTGTTTTATTTACGGTAATGTCGGCCATTGCTTCCCAAAGTGGCGGTAGTGCAGTAATTATGCCTATTATTAGTTTTCCTGTAATTGTTCCTGTTTTTGTATTGTTGTTAAAATTATCAACCGCATCGGTAGGTAATATGGGCAGTTTAAATTTTTATAAAGATGTATTTTCGGTACTAGCAATTAATGTCGCCATTTTATCAGTATCGTTTTTGTTATTTCCTTATATTTGGCGCGATTAAAATTTATTGTTTTAGTGCAAAAATTATTTAGGTATTATAGTTGGCGAATATTAACAGTACTGCTGCTGTTTTATGTGCTGTTTTTTGGCTTTTACAACGAAGTACCACGGCTACCAATTTTAAATGAAACTCTTCGTAATTTATTTTTCCATGTGCCTATGTGGTGGACTATGATGATCCTCTTTTTGATATCAATGGTTAGCAGCACACAATACCTAATTACGGGTAAAATGTATTACGATTTAAGAGCGGTTGAATTTGTAAATACTGGTTATGCTTTTGGTGTGGCTGGTTTAGTTACAGGCAGCTTGTGGGCAAAATACACTTGGGGTGCATGGTGGAGTATGGATCCTATTCAAAACGGCTCTTTAATTACATTTTTATTATACCTCGCTTATGCTATTTTAAGAAACGCCATTACAGATATTGAAAGGCGCGCTCGAATTGGTGCTGTTTACAACATTATTGCATTTTTTGTAATGATACCTTTAATATGGATAATTCCGCGAGTAGCAAGTTCATTACACCCAGGCAAAGGTGGCAACCCCGGTTTTGGCACCTACGATTTAGATAATGAAATGCGTTTAATATTTTACCCAGCAGTAATTGGCTTTTTACTATTAGGTTTGTGGATGGCTAATTTGAAATTTAGATACCGAAAACTAAAAGAACACACTAACTATATTAACGAAAAATGAAAGTAATTAAAACGTATTTAAACAAGTGTATCACTATTTTTTTTATGATGCTGTTTACGCTAACTGCACTTGCGCAGCAACCAGAAGTAGAAATGGCAGATAAGTTTAGAGCTGATGGTAAAATATATGTAGTAATAGGCGTATTTGGCATTGTAATGGCAGTAATGTTTATCTTTCTGTTTAACTTAGATAGGAAAATACGTAAACTTGAAAAAGAAATTGAAAACTAATTTTACAAAACTAATCTTATAACAATAACAACTCGACAAAATCTTATGGCTAATCTTAGTTTTTTTAAAAGTGTAAGCGATTATTTTGACAACGCCGCACAGCATTTAAAATATCCCAAAGGATTATTAGATCAAATAAAAGTACCTAACAGTGTTTTATCCCTGCGTTTTCCAGTAAAAATAGCTGGCAAAATTGAAATTATTGAAGCTTACCGTGTACAACACAGTCATCACAAAGTACCTTGTAAAGGAGGCATTAGGTATGCAATGGGCGTAAATCAAGATGAGGTTACCGCACTTGCTGCCTTAATGACTTTAAAATGTGCAATAGTTGATGTGCCTTTTGGCGGTGCTAAAGGAGGCATTAGAATTGATGCCCGTAAATATACCGACCAACAGTTGCAACGCATCACCCGCCGTTACACTACCGAATTAATTAAAAAGAAATTTATTGGCCCAGGTATTGATGTACCAGCACCCGATTATGGTACCGGTGCAAAAGAAATGGCTTGGATATTAGATACTTACACCACTTTCAATCCCGATCAAATAGATGCTTACGGTTGCGTAACAGGTAAGCCAGTAAACCTTGGCGGTATTAGAGGCAGAACTGAAGCAACAGGTTTGGGAGTGTTTTATGGTATAAGAGAATTTTGCGATCAAGCAGAAGATATGAAAGCTCTAAAGCTTAATACTGGCTTAGAAGGCAAAACAGTAGTAGTACAAGGTTTTGGTAATGTTGGTTATTGGTCGGCCAAGTTTTTTCAAAATGCAGGCGCAATAGTTGTTGGTATTGCAGAGTACGATGGTGCGGTTTACAACCCAAAAGGTTTAGATATTGACGCACTATCAAAACACGTAAAGGCAAGTGGTTCAATTACAAACTTTGCAGGTAGTAAAAGTTTACCAAGCAACGCTGGCTTAGAGATAGAGTGTGATATTTTAATACCAGCAGCTATTGAAAGTGTAATACATAAAGAAAACGCAAAAAATATAAAAGCAAAAATAATTGGCGAAGCAGCAAACGGACCAATTACACCAGCAGGCGAAAAAATTCTGTTGAAGAAGAAAATAGCCATTTTACCAGATACTTTTTTAAATGCTGGAGGAGTAACGGTTTCTTATTTTGAATGGTTAAAAAACCTATCTCACGTTCGTTTTGGTAGGATGGATAAACGTTTTTACGAAAACAGTACCAGCTTAATGTTAGATACTGTTGAGCGCATTACCGATAAAAAAGTAAATAAACGCGACCGTAAGCAAATAGTAAAAGGTGCCGATGAAATTGATTTGGTGTACAGCGGTTTAGAAGAAACGATGATAAACGCCTTTCACGAAATAAGGGAAACATATAAGCGCAAAAAAACCATTTCCGACTTGCGAACTGCAGCTTTTGTAGTTTCAATTGATAAAATAGCAAAATCATATTTAAGCTTAGGTATTTTTCCTTGATGCCAAAGTATAGAAAATTATAAATCGAAAAAATCACACATCTTTTTTATAAGATGCGTGATTTTTTTTTTGATATTATTTTTGCAGAGCATAAAAATTTTTAATTTCGAAACCAAAATTTTATTCCTAAAATATCAACCTCAAAAAGTAATTTTACAAAATAACCGTGCCAAAATTCTATTTCAACTTTCCTAATTTTAACTCATTTATATCTGGTGGAAATAACTACAACAAAAAATTTGAACATGTGTTATTAAAAAATAACTCAATTATAAAAACCAATGAAATTGATAAAGCTGACCTCGTAATTTCTGACACTATTTTCTTAAAAAATAAAGAGACGCTTGATCTAATAAGCAATCCAAAGCTTAGAAAAATAATAATTGTTCATCATTTAAAATATTTTGAAGACCCAACTTACGTGCAAGAGTTTAGCCTTTTAAATAAGTTTGATTTACTAATAGCTAACAGCAATTATACAAGTAACGCCTTGCAAAATAATGGAATTGATGCCAGAAAGATCATTATTATCGAACCTCCAGTATCAATTTCTAATAATTACATAAAAGAAAAAAAATATATTACAATAAATGCAGTAATGGCTGCTAATTGGATTGAAAGAAAAGGCTTTATTGAAATGTTTACCGCCATAAAAAAGGCCAATAATTACCCAGATAATTTAAATATCACAATTTATGGAGACCAAACTTTAGATAAAATTTACTTTAATAATTGCAGGCAAATGATAGCCGAAAGCCCAATACTTTCAAAAATAATTAATATAAAAGAACCGCTGTTACCTCAACAGATGTTAACAGCCTATCAAAATTATAATTTGTTTTTATCTTCATCAAAAATGGAAACTTATGGGATGGCAGTAAAGGAGGCTGTAAACAATGGATTGTTTGTATTAGCACTTAATAAAGGCAACCTACCCTATTTATTATCTGGCCATTATAAAAGTAAACTATTTAAAAATATTGATAGCTTAGTTAAGTTTTTAATTTATATCTCTAAAAATAATAAACATTTTATAAATATAAATAGAAAACAAGTTACGCATAAAGTAGAAACTGAAGATAAATTTGAACTCCAAATTAGCAATTTCATTAATCGATTAGAAGCCATATTATAGCACTAATTCTATGCTTTACAATAAACATATAAAGCCATCTTTTATAATAATTGGTGGTGTAAAATGCGGAACTTCTTCATTATACAGATATTTAAATAAACACCCTAATATTTTACCTTGCAAAACCAAAGAGCCAGGTGTGTTTAATACCCGCAATATTTTAAAAACTATTTATAAACTACCGTGGTATTTTAAATTATTTCCTAAAAAAGAATACCAAGGTTGGGTAAAGGCAGATTGGATTACATTAACTAGTGATGAACAATTTGAAAATACCAGCTTTAAAAAGAAAAAAGAAGCAGGCATAAACTACATAACTGGGGAAGCAAGCGCAGCAACATTTGTAAGAGCATATCCGTGGTTAGTTAAAAAAATTTTTCCTAACATTAAGCTGATTGTACTTTTACGAAACCCAACAGAGCGTTTTATTTCGCACTATAAAATGCGTATACGCTTTGCCAATGAGGGAAGAAAAAATTATCAACAAATTTCTTTAAACGAATACATTACAGATCAACTAAACGAATTTAATAAGGGTAGTCAAAAAAATGTGTTAAGTCAAGGCATTTATGTGGCACATTTAAATAGATGGCTAAAATATTTCCCAAAAAATGTAGTACATCTATGTGAAACAAAAGCGCTTGATAATTCAATAAGTGCGCAGATAGAGTTGAATAAAATATTTTATTTTTTGTGTTTAGAAGATTTTGATTTTAATAGTAAATGGAATAAATATAATGTATCAAAAAAAGAAATTGAAGTAATTGATGAAAAAAGAAGATTAGATGAATTTTATAGCCCCTACAATACGAAGTTGTATAATCAGTTTGGCATAAAGTTTTAACCTCCCTAAATTTGTTTTTAAAGTACTATTATTAAAACAAGCTCTTATTCTTATAAATTTAGCCCCTAAAATTTCTTATTGCTTTCTATTAAAGTACTCTTTTTGCGCTTGATAAACGTTTTAAATTATTTTAATATGATGGCTTGTAATTACAATAATAAAAAATATTATTCGATAAACTCACAAATTTTTATCTTTAAAATTATCATAACTAATAAACAGCTCTTCTTTGCCATCTTACAAAAAAGAAATACTTTTACAAAAAAATACATTTACAGCAATGAGCGAAATTTATAATGCTATTAATAAAGAAGAATTAACTGTTTTAAGAAAATCGATAGCAGATGTGGCGGTATTGGCTGCTTTAGCCGATGATGGTAAAATTGACACGAAAGAAAAAGCAAGTGCTATTAAACTGGCAAATCAACGTACTTTTACTTCAAAACCTGTTTTACACGATTTTTATAAAGAAGTAGAACAACACTTAGCAGCTGATTTTGACGAAGTAATCAACGAGTTACCTAAAGGTGATGTGGAAGTGCAAAAAACATTTCTTAGAGATGAGTTAAATAAAGTAAAACCTATTTTAAGTAAACTTTCTGCCAATTTTGGAAAGCACTATACAGAAAGTCAGAAAAGTTTTGCAGAACACGTTTTTAAAACTAATGCCAGTTTGTTAACCAGTTTTTTCACTTCGTTAGATGGCGCTATGGATGGCAAAATTTTTGGTGAAGAAGAAGAAACGGGTATTTAATTCAATATAAACTAACAATAAATGTCAGCAATACAAGCATATATAAGCGAACATAAAGATCGTTTTTTAAACGAATTAATTGAATTGTTAAAGATTCCCTCGGTTAGTGCAGATTCTAAATTTAAAGATGATGTTTTAAAAGCAGCCGATTTTTTAAAAGAACGATTGCAGGAGATGGGCTTAGACAATGTTGCCCTTTGCCCAACAGCAGGTTACCCAATTGTTTATGGTGAAAAAATAATTGATGAAAAACTACCTACGGTTTTGGTTTATGGGCATTATGATGTGCAGCCAGCCGACCCTTACGAGTTGTGGAATTCTCCGCCTTTTGAACCCTTGGTTAAAGATGGCCGTATTTATGCACGTGGCGCTTGCGACGATAAAGGCCAAGTGTACATGCACTTAAAAGCTTACGAAATTATGCAAGCTAACAACAGCTTACCTTGCAATGTTAAGTTTATGATTGAAGGAGAAGAGGAAATTGGTTCTGATAATCTTGGGCCATTTTTGGAGGCTAATGTAGAAAAATTAAAAGCTGATGTGGTGTTGGTTTCCGATACTTCAATGATAAGTTTAGCGCATCCTTCAATTACAGTAGGTTTGCGTGGCTTAAGCTATGTAGAAGTTGAAGTAACTGGGCCAAATATTGATTTGCATAGTGGCGTTTATGGTGGTGCAGTAGCCAACCCTATTAATGTACTAAGTAAAATGATTGCCAGTTTGCAAGATGAAAATAACCATATTACCATACCTGGTTTTTACGATGATGTGGTGGAATTAAGCATTAAAGAACGAACCGAAATGTCGGCAGCTCCATTTAATTTAGATGAATACAAAGCGAATTTAGATATTGAAGCGGTACACGGCGAAGCAACTTTTTCAACCGTAGAACGAACCTCTATACGGCCAACTTTAGATGTTAATGGTATTTGGGGCGGTTATATTGGTGAAGGTGCCAAAACTGTTTTACCCTCAAAAGCATCTGCTAAAATAAGTATGCGCTTAGTGCCTAACCAAAGCTCCGAAAAAATTACCGAACTGTTTCAAAAGCAT
>Ga0209185_1000520_pt1 | contig 44562 bp, 41 predicted proteins | sample SidtaG_2_FD_187425 | JGI IMG/M metagenome (GOLD analysis project Ga0209185, IMG submission 187425) | Marine algal microbial communities from Sidmouth, United Kingdom - Sidmouth_Asex2 metaG (SPAdes) (version 2) | ecosystem: Host-associated > Algae > Red algae > Unclassified | place: Sidmouth... | reverse complement strand
CACATTTCAACACTATACGCAGAAAGCCTTGGAGGGCTTTCTACTATATTGAAATATGCAAAACCCGCATCGATATTATTCACTAAAATTCATTAACTAACTGTCCTAAGAATGGGGGGAACCTCAAATAAAGTAATACAATTAGATGCTCCAGTATTATTGAAGTATATTTATTTCACGAACACAATCATATGCGTAATATCTTGTTAGTTTTATTAATTAGTTTTTTTTCAAGCTATACTTATTGTCAATGTAATAGAGCTACAGATTCATTAGAATTAGTGAAATTATATGATGATTTAAATGGTCAAAATTGGGTATTTGAAGACACTACCATAAGTAAATACACCGTACCGAATTTTGGAAATAAATGGGATATAGATTCTCCTGTTGATATGTGGCATGGAATAACCATAGATTCTATAGGATGTGTTACCCAAATTATATTAGAAGACTGCAATATAGAAGGGAGATTCTTAGGATATGAATTTCCTAATGTAGAGTATCTTATACTTGATAGAAACAAAATAGAAGGTGATGTAGCTTTGTTTAATAGATATAGCAACCTTATAATTTTGGATCTTTTTTACAATTCCATAAGTGGTGAACTAAGTAGTTTAGATTCTTTAGGAAATCTTGAAAAATTATTTCTCAATTCCAATATAATTGAAGGTGAGATACCAAACTTCTCTACATCAGAAAGATTAACCAATCTAAACTTATCATATAATGAACTAACTGGAAGAATACCAAACTTCTTAAGCTTGAATGAAATGAAATTTTTGATATTATCTGGTAATGAATTGGAAGGCAATTTTCCGGATTTTAGTCATATGCAAAAAATGGTGAGCTTAAGTGTAGCTAATAATAAGTTAACTGGGGAAGTTCCACATTTTAGTCATCCCGTTTTAAGGTTCCTATATTTTAATGACAATAATTTGACGGGACCACTATATCACTTTGATTATTGTCCTTACCTCACCACGCTAGTTTGTTCAAATAATAGTTTAACTGATACAATTTCAGATTTTAAAAATTTGAGTTATCTTTCATTTGTATCAATGTTTAAAAATGAATTTATTGGTCTACCACCAGACTTTGTAAATTGTCCTAATCTTAAAACCATCCAATTAGGTAATAATAACTTAACTGGCTCTATTCCTGACTATGAGCACTTACTTAATTCATTAGTTAAACTAAGATTAAATGATAACAAAATAATCGGATGCTACGAAGATTGGATTTGTAATATAGAAGTGTCTTTTGAGGGTAATTCTCAAATGCCTTGGAAAGGGGATCATACAAATTATTGCAATGGTGAAGATCAATTAAGTGCTCCATGTGATGACATTACTATTGATACTCCAAATAGTTTCATAAATGATATGTGTGAATGCGTAGAAGAAACAACTGCTGTAGAAGAAGACTCAGAAATACAGTATGATATATTTCCTAATCCAGTAGTAAGTCAATTACATATTGATGGTGACTTTACAAATGAAAATTATTTCATATACAACACTAATGGTGATCTTGTCTCTACAGGTAGAGTACAAAGTAAACTCTATGTAGATAACCTGAGTGTTGGTATTTACATCCTTGAAATCAAATCAGATTTAGGAGTATTTATCAAAAGAATAATTAAGATATAACGGTACTTCATTTTATTATGGTGAACAGAATTTGACATTTCCTCCTAAGCAACAAAGAGGGAATGGGAAATTCTGAGGGAGGCTTATAAGATGTAGTTTTTTGTGCTACACTTGGTTGAGTCTTATTAGAGAACTATATGAAGGAAGTGTAGTAATAATGTGTTTTAAAGGCATATGACAACAGTTGTAAACTGCTTTTAGAAGGGATAGCTTATATATTATTTAATAAATAAAGGAAGCATTAATAATTAAAGTATAGCTATGAGCGCTGGCCTCTGCTGGCTGAGGTTGTTATGACAGAGGGAAGCCCGCAAGGGCGTTCTGTGCTACCCCGAAGGGGCTTGTGACAACCGACCAGCTGGCCAGCTGAATAATCAGCAGCGGTTAGACTTTGAAGCTCTTGTAACGAAGTGGTGACGGATGTGACCGAAGGGAGCATCTGGCAACAAGTGCTGAGAAGGATAAGAGAGCTGCGAGTGAGGAAGCTGACTGACGGAAAACTATGACAAAGCTTCTGCGCAGCAGATGCTGTGTCTGACGGAGGAAGACTGGCATATGTTTTTGTAGGAAGGAAGTCTGACGATCACCGATCTTCCAGCAAGATTATTTATATTTAAACAAAACTAATTCTATCTAAGAAAATGATAGCTATATTTATACTTCAAGTAACAATATCATTTGTAATAGGAATCTTATTAGCACGTTTATCTTGGTTTAGGTATAATAGAAAGCTTAGAATTATAGTATATGTATTTTATCCGTTCATTCTAATGATAATTGTAATCCTATTTTTACTATATTTCGTTGGATATTATGAAGGGATAGATGATCAAGTATCATATTACGCCATAGCTTCATCACATTGGTTATATATTGGGACAAGTACGGGTCAAATAAAAAGAATAGAATTTCCGTATAGTATCAGGAAAATCTTTGGATTTTTACAAATTCTCTCTGGGATGAGCGTATTTGGATTAATGCGCGAACATTTAGATATTAAACCAGAATCGCTGGTTGAATTTTATGGTCTAACACAGATTTTTTTTGGGATCATTTTTGCTAAGACCCCAACAAGCAAGAATGAAATGGAATGGAATGGTCATTCATTAAATAATCCAGTAATTGTAAGATCAAAAATCCAACTTGACTTAATGGTTGATACATTTGCCAAAGAAAAAAAACTGGCAAGTCAGTATTTGGGAACGTTTGGTAATGACGTTATAGGTTATCAGTTTATAGAGGAGCAATTTGGAGGACAATTGATTGTAAGATATTTTAAAATTGATAATAGCATTAAGGCAGAAACAAATAAAAATATTGAGAAAATAAAGAAAGATCGGCCAGTATTTGAAAGAGCGTTTCTGAAATATGAAAAAATGAATCTAAAGAAAATAGGCAGCAGTATTATTAATAAATCAGTTGCCATAGGCAAGTCGATGAAAACAAAAGTTAATGAAATACTAAGTAAAGATGAATTAGATAAGGAAATAATAAGAGCAAGAAAAGAATTAGAATTAAAAAAAATAAGAAAAGAAATGGAAGATTTAGACAACTGAGATTTTGAAAGATTCTAACCTTGATAAAGGAATAAAATAAGCAGAAGAACCAAAATCATCTTGACCTTTAGAATCGTTAATTAAATAACATTCTTTATCAAACCAATCAAAACGCATGTAGTCCTGAATCTCAGGCCATGCTACAACGACATAAGTTATCATAATAGAATAAAGTTTAGGGTAAAATAAAAAGGACCAACTACTCAGAGAGTAGCTGATCCATAGTACAACCTAAATCAAGCAGCTTGATTAAGATCTTGAGTTGTACCATTGCTATTGACAGAATTAACGAGTTCATCAACAGCTAATTGTTCATCAGTTTTGTCGGTGTATGTCCAACGGTGTGATAACTCTAATGTCTCTCCCTTATCTGTCTCATACAAGTAAGGATCACATTCTACCTTGACGATTGTGCCAGGCATTTGAGTACCGATCATTTGCTTAGCAACTTCCTCATCAAAGGTTGCTGAGATGGAACATCTTCTATTGGTTGCATAGAAGTTACCAGTTGTCTTGGATTTCTGCATAGAGACGCCTCCAGAGAGAATAAGGCGAATGTAGCTGTCACCTTCTTCCGTAACAACTACTTTGTAATCTTGAATAATTACCATGATATAAAATTTTAGGTTGTAATAAATCCTCCCTGTACTGGAAGGGCGGGGACGTATTCCACCGCAAAGATTGGTATGGGTGCTTGTTGTAGTGGTTTGTATCAGTTAATCACACAAACAATATCACGTACTGGAGAAGTAAGGCGGGGGGTACTTAATTCTAAATACAGATTTACTTGAATAAAAAGAAAGTTGAAAAATATATATGGGGGGTGGGTGAAAGTTACTATCTTTATAATGTAGACAAATAGTAGACAGGATATAAAAAACCCCTATAAACACTGGGCTTACAGAGGCTTTTGGTGACCGTGGCAGGATTCGAACCTGCAACCCTCAGAGTCGAAATCTGATATTCTATCCAGTTGAACTACACAGCCTTAAATACAAAACTATAAATTTTATTGCAAGAAAATATAGAATCGTATGAAATGAATTTTACTCAAAACTAATAAAGCCAACTCACATCAGTGAGTTGGCTTCTTTCATTCAATAAATTGAACGAAAATGGTCCTATTAAATTCTAAAATTGGTTGATAAAGTGTGTAAGCCTAAAACCTTGAATTTCTTTATTTAATATCCGAGGACTCTATCACAGTCCTCTTATCTTTATTATCTACATTAGCATAGCTGCTATCAAACTTAATATTTACTGTATTACTGGTCTCTATCTTAAATGTGGTTTTGAAAACGGGTGTTACAACCATAGGTCTCGACAAAATGGCTGGCAATTTTTCATAACCGTTCATGTAATCATTCTTTATATTCAATGTAGATACAATATCTCCGCTTCCTGATAATACAACTTCTGTAGCTACTCCATTAATAAGAATTACCTTGGTATCACTGGACTGAGCAGTAACGAAATGGGATAAACAAAGAGTCAATAATGTTGCCGTTAATAATCTCATGGTAATAATTTTAAAGTTAAATTAATACGTTTTCAAATGATAAACTACATACGTGTAAAAATGTTTTATTGGTTTTATAATAGTAAAGATAGATTGAAAAAAGGCAGCAGTCATCAGTAATCTCACTGATTTCAGAGTGGCAAAAGACTAGGGATTACCCTTATCAACATCGCCGTGGGTAATTAAATGCCTGTAAACCGAACGAAATCAATCAGTTATATGTTATATTTGCAAAGTAACAACTATGCAGTACCAGAAATTAAAGATAAAGTCTAAGAATAGACTCAAATCAATATTTGCGGAAGGGATCGAAAGATTTTATCCTGTTGCTAAAAGATTACAACTAACCAGTAAAAAAGAAGAAGTGCAATTTACTTATTTAAACAAAAATGTAACAATATGAAACCAGAGCTAAAAATTATGAGCCATGTAGGCAAATGGACTAATGTAAAGTATACAATGTCAAATGCCAAGTCTCGAATGAAAAGCGACAAATTGAAGGCTGATTATGAAGCAGGTATCATAACACTAACGAATCCAGAGATGCTGGAGGAGCCTAAGTAGGGTAATTATTATTCTATTTAAAAAAGGGATTATAACATAAATGTTATAATCCCTTTTTTGCGTTCTATGCGGTTCTCATCGTCAACTCTCCTTCTCCGACTGGTTCTTCAGAAGTTGTTATATAACTTACATTATCTTTAAAATCGTAAAAGAAAAACAATGGACCTTCATTCCTCATAATATCTATATAGAAAGCATAGTTAGCTGCAGGAGCATGGACTTTAAATAACTTAGTCCCATTGTCCTTAGTGAATACCTCATTTTTAGGAAGACTCCCATTTAAAAATCTGATTACTGCTACTCCCGAATGAATATTGAAATGAATGGATGCATCATTCTCTATACCAGAAAGTAAAAAGACTTTGTATGCTTTGAATTCCTCAATTATATAATCTTCCATATTTTACTTTTCCCGAATGTAGTCAATTTTCAAACTTATACGCTTTTACTTTACAAAAAGAATCATTATTAAACAGATAATAGCTGGTATAACTCGTAAGAAGAAAATCTTGTGAGATAGTGTAATCGCCCTATATATCTTAACATCAACTGAGACAACAAAAATCATTTCTACACGACTATCTCATGTAATATCCTTTATGAGAAATGAACTTATAAGCTCATGAGAAAAATTCCTCAAAGACTTTATTACGTACCGTCTCCTAAGCACACACCTCAAACTTTAAAAAAAATTTAGACATATATAATGCGATTAAGACCATTATAGAATCTTTTATTATAACCATGATTTAATACTATGAGACAGCTGAACGTAAGTAATAAATTACAATATCCAGTTTCTAATCTAAGTAATAATCTCGCCTATCTTCCATGTACTTAACTTTAAATGAGCCTTAGCTATTTGTTGACGAAATATTATTAATTAACTTAACAGCCATGAAAATAACCACTATAGACTGGCTGATCATTGTTGCTTTTTTTGCTTTTACTTTGATTATAGGCTTTTGGGCATCCAAGAAAGCTGGACGCAGTGCCAAAGACTTTTTTTTATCGGGAAGAGATATGCCTTGGTGGTTATTGGGTGTATCAATGGTAGCAACGACTTTCTCAGCTGACACGCCTAATCTTGTAACTGACATTGTAAGAAAGAATGGTGTCGCTGGCAATTGGGTCTGGTGGGCATTTTTATTGACAGGTATGGCGACTGTATTTATATATGCTAAGCTGTGGAGGCGATCAGGTATAACTACTGATCTTGAATTCTATGAACTCAGATATTCTGGACCAGAAGCAAGTTTCTTACGTGGATTTAGGGCTATATACTTAGGTGTCTTCTTTAACGTGATGATTATGGCTAGTGTCCTACTTGCAGGTATAAAAATCTGTGGTATTATGCTCGGCATCTCACCGCTTCAGACGGTACTTTTAGTCTCATTAGTCACTGTATTATATTCTTCTTCAGGCGGCCTAAGAGGCGTTATATTGACTGATTTCTTTCAGTTTATTCTTAGTATGATAGGCATGATTGCCGCTGCTGTATATATTATAAATCTACCGGATATAGGCTCCGTATCTAAGCTAATCAACCATCCTAATGTCGTAGATAAAATAAATTTTCTTCCCGATTTTAATGATCCCAATGTCTACATTCCACTTTTCCTTATACCACTAGCTGTACAGTGGTGGAGTATATGGTACCCAGGAGCAGAGCCTGGCGGTGGAGGCTATATAGCACAGAGGATGCTATCCGCTAAAGATGAAAAAGATGCTGTAAAAGCAACCCTATTTTTTAATGCAGCACACTATGCACTCAGACCTTGGCCATGGATACTTATTGCATTAGCATCATTAGTTATGTTTCCAGAATTAGATCAGATAAAATCAAGTTTTCCAGATATTGACGATAGCATACTTGCTGATGATCTTGCATTTCCTGCAATGCTGACCTATCTTCCTAAGGGCCTACTCGGACTAGTTATCGCAGCGTTGATTGCCGCTCTCATGTCTACGATAAGTACACACCTTAACTGGGGATCATCATATATTGTTAATGATTTCTATGTCAGATTTCTTAATAAAGGTGCTGATCAAAAATCACAAGTCACAGTCGGTCGTATATCGACAGTGATACTTATGATCATGGCAGCAGTACTTGCACTATTTCTGACAAGTGCTATGGATGCATTTAATATTCTTCTACAGATTGGGGCCGGGACAGGACTTCTATTCCTGCTAAGGTGGTTCTGGTGGCGTATAAATGCTTACAGCGAGATAGTAGCCATGATAGTCTCATTTGTAATCGCTTTTTATTTTGAAATTATATATGACGGTGGACTTGAACCATACCAAAGAATGTGTATCGGTGTAGCAATTACAACAATTGCATGGATGGTAGCTACCTTCATAACTAAGCCTACTAATATGGAAACGCTTAAGAACTTCTACACATTAATCCGCCCAAATCAAAACGGATGGCAACCAGTCATATCACATTTAAATACTGCAACTGCAGAATTTTATGGTAATAAAAACTTACTTACAATAGGTAAAACTCAAACCAACGATACCTCAGCTGTACATCTTACAGAATCTCGACTAGCACAAGAAATACTGATGATGTTCTTAGGGTGCATTATGATATATGCTGCATTATTTAGCACAGGACAATTCTTATATGGAGCTTATATCTATGCTATCGTATTAGCCGTAATCTCTATTATATGTGCTGTATTAATTGCTAATATTCTAAAAAAATAAGATTATGACCTATCAGATATCAAGCTTAGCAGACTATAAGACTACTTACAAGAAAAGTGTAGACGATCCAGAACAATTCTGGAAAGAACAAGCTGAGTATTTTACATGGTTCGAGCCTTTTACGGAAGTATGCCAGTGGAACTTTGACGAACCAGATGTAAAGTGGTATCTGAATGGCAAAATGAATATTACTTACAATTGCCTGGATGTACACTTATTAGATAAAGCAGATCAGACTGCTATTATCTGGGAGCCTAATAATCCAAAAGATAAAGCCATAAAATACACCTATCAACAACTTCATGATGAAGTATGTCGTTGTGCCAATGCTATGAAGTCGAGAGGTATTCAGAAAGGTGACAGAGTCATATTCTATATGCCTATGGTGGCAGAGTTAGCGATAGGCGTATTAGCATGTGCAAGAATAGGTGCTGTACATTCTGTTGTATTTGCAGGATTTTCAGCACAAGCATTAGCAGACAGAGTTGATGATTGTCAAGCCAAAATGATCGTCTGTTCTGATTATAATAATAGAGGTGCTAAAACTATCCCGGTAAAATCTGTAGTAGATGAAGCAATGGACATTGGCTGCAATAGTATTCAATCAGTCCTCGTATATAAGAGTACTGGTGGTGATATCAACTGGAGTGACGATACTGACATATGGTGGCACGAAGTCGTCGACAATCAGTCACCCTACTGTAAAGCAGAAGAAATGGATTCTGAGGACATCCTATTCATTCTATACACATCTGGGTCAACAGGCAAACCCAAAGGCGTGGTGCATACCTGTGGCGGATATATGGTCTATTCTTGCTTCAGTTTTAAGAATGTATTCCAATACAAACCTGGCGACGTCTACTGGTGCACCGCAGACATAGGCTGGATAACTGGGCATTCCTATATTGTATATGGTCCACTACTTGCAGGCGCTCAGACACTTATGTATGAGGGTGTACCGACATATCCTGATGCTGGAAGGTTCTGGGACATCTGCGAGAAGCACAAAGTCAATCAGTTCTACACAGCGCCTACGGCAATAAGAGCTCTTATGGCATGCGGTGACGAGTGGCCAGCGAAGTACAATCTATCTACGTTGAAAGTATTAGGCTCTGTCGGAGAGCCCATAAATGAAGAAGCATGGCATTGGTATGATAAGCATATCGGAAAAGGTAAAGCTCCGATCGTAGATACATGGTGGCAGACAGAGACAGGGGGTATTATGATCACACCACTACCAGGCATAACAGATACCAAACCCACTTATGCATCCTACCCTCTCCCAGGTATACAGCCAGTACTATTAGATGCTGATGGGAATCTGATAGAAAATAATATTGTCGAAGGATTATTATGTATCAAGCATCCTTGGCCTTCTATAATTAGGACAACATACGGCGATCATGATAGATGTAGGCAAGTTTATTTTTCTGCATTCAAAGGCATGTACTTTACAGGTGATGGTGCCCGACGTGATGAGGATGGTCGCATAAGAGTCATAGGCAGAGTAGATGATGTTATAAATGTCTCAGGTCATAGAATGGGGACAGCCGAAGTAGAAAATGCAATCAACGAACATCCTAATGTAATAGAATCTGCTGTCGTAGGATATCCTCATGATATTAAAGGACAAGGCATCTACGCATTCGTTATTACGAGTGGAAAAGAGTGTAATAATGAATTCAGAAAAGAAATCTTAGATGTCGTTAAAAAAGAGATAGGCCCTATAGCAAAACCTGATAAAATTCAATTTGTAGATGGGCTTCCGAAAACACGATCTGGTAAAATCATGCGTAGAATTTTGAGGAAGATAGCTTCTGGTGACGGAGGCAATCTTGGGGACATATCGACATTGCTTAATCCTGATGTTGTGCAGAGTGTATTGGAGGGGAAGTTGGGTTGACAAACTTATAAAGACCAGGGCATTTCAATTACAAAAAATAGAAGACCATATCATACAAGATGACCCAAAAATCAGCGAAATAATTCAACTAAAACAAAAGCTCTCTAAAAACAAAAAACCCCGCCTCTCCAGGCGGGGTACTCAATCAATAAACCAATCTCATAATTCCCGAACGGACGCCGGGAATGAAAAGAAATTTTTGAGCCTCTGATCTACATTTAGATCTATGACTCTATTTTAAAAAAGACGAAATCCTTAATTAGTGGGCTATAGAACAAGCCGTAAGGTCAATACCATAAATGGTACATTTCATCAACTCAGGTCAAAATTTTGTGCCTCCTACTATTATCAATAAAGGAGGAGAAAACCCCGCCTCTCCAGGCGGGGACTCAATCAATAAACCAATCTCATAATTCCCGAACGGATGCCGGGAATGAAAAGAAATTTTGAGCCTCTGATCTACATTTAGATCTATGACTCTATTTTAAAAAAGACGAAATCCTTAATCAGTGGGCTATAGAACAAGCCATAAGGTCAATACCATAAATGGTACATTTCATCAACTCAGGTTAAAATTTGTGCCTCCTACTATTATCAATAAAGGAGGAGAAAACCCCGCCTCTCCAGGCGGGGACTCAATCAATAAACCAATCTCATAATTCCCGAACGGACGCCGGGAATGAAAAGAAATTTTGAGCCTCTGATCTACATTTAGATCTATGACTCTATTTTTAAAAAAGACGAAATCCATGTTTCAATTGTATCATTATTATGATACGAGATTCCTATCTTCTTCTCAGGTGTGGTTAATAAAAATAGATTGAATTGAATTCTATAAATATAAATAAAACTGTTGGTCATTAATGCAATGTCTAATCGACATTGTTATGGAAATATGAGTTATTAGACTCGATGATAGGACCGTCTGTTTCATCAAAATTGATACTCAATTTTGAATTGGCTTTCTGCTCTATCTTATTAAGATCATCTAACTGTACCTCTCTACGTAAATAAGCCGGCACATCTTCCATCTCAGCTATAGTTCTTGGATTATCCAATGGCACAGAGCTTCTTCTTCTTTCAATATTTTTCGGTGTAGGTCTTGGAGCTCTTCGCTCACGTCTTATTGGCTTCTCTACTTCTCTGCTTTGAGTACCTACGTATGGATCAATATTATTAGAGTGTGGATCTAAGTCTATTACATTATTCTGTTTCTGTGTTTCTATAGCTTCCGCCTTATCAGCCTCAGATACATCAACATCAAAAACCTCATCGATATGCACCTTTCTTACTTGTACCGCTTCCTGTGTATTTCTCTTAGCACCTTCTTCAAATCCTGTCGCAATAATTGTAATACTTATCTTATCTTCTAAAGCTTCGTCAGTACAGTTACCCCAGATGAGATGTGTACCATACCCTGCCTCTTCTTGGATGTAATCTGTGATCTCTCCTATCTCATCCATCGTCACCTCATTTACACCAGAAGAGATATTCAGTAATATATGCTGAGCGCCTCTAATCTCATTATCTTCTAAGAGTGGAGAATTTAATGCCGCCTCCACTGCTATCTTTGCTCTATCTGGACCACCTGCTTCTGCATATCCCATTATAGATACTCCACTATTTTTCATTACTGTATTGACATCTTTAAAGTCAACGTTGATATATCCTGGAAGTGTAATTATCTCAGCTATACCACGAGCAGCTGTAGTCAATACGTCATCAGCTTTAGAGAAAGCATTCTTGAGCGTAAGATTACCATGCATTGTTCTCAATCGGTCATTAGATATAACCAATATAGAATCTACATTTTTCTTAAGATTCTCCATGCCTTCTATCGCCTGATTCTGTCTACGTAGACCCTCAAACTTAAATGGTAGCGTTACGATAGCTACAGTCAATATACCCATCTCTTTAGCAGCTTTAGCTATAATAGGTGCTGCACCAGTTCCTGTACCCCCACCCATACCGGCAGTGATAAACAACATTTTAGTACCTGTATCCAAAAACTTTCTTACATCATCAATAGATTCTATGCATGACTGCTTGCCTACCTCAGGTACTGATCCGGCACCCATACCTTCTGTAAGGTGAGGACCTAATTGAATCTTTACACCTACAGGACTCGCATCCAGTGACTGATTATCAGTATTACATACAGCAAAATCTACTCCTACAATGCCTTGGTTAAACATGTAACCAACTGCATTACTACCACCGCCTCCTACACCTATGACTTTAATAATTGTGTTTTTTCTTTCTTCAAATAACATATGCTAGAATTTTTTGAATTTCTTAATTTGAATACTATTAAAATTCGGAATCAGGAGTGGCTTCAAAGAAGTCTCTCGTGTATGTAAAAAATCGATTCATCCATCTGTTCTTCTGCTTTTCGTCGTGAGACGGAACAGTCTGATCACTGAGAACTTTATCTTCTTTCTCATCTTCTACTAAGTCAAATACTTCTTGTGTATTATGTTGTAGATTGTCGATCGCTATAGCCAATAATCCTACTGCCGTAGAATAAATAGGGCTTGAAATCTGAGTAGAATAACCATGTGCCAATAACTCTACAGGTTGCCCTAATCTTGTACTTAATCCTGTATGATACTCAGATAGGACATCTATATCTTTAAGTAAAGATCCACCGCCAGTAAGGACAATACCAGCTATTAATTTGTTTTCAAATCCTGATCTCTTAATCTCCCATAATACATAATCGAAAATCTCTCGAATTCTAGCTTCGATAATCTTAGCTAAATTTTTCTCTGAGATTTCTTTATAATCTCGTCCTTTAAATCCTGGGATTGTAATTATCCTATTATCGATAATCTCTTCAGATAATGCAGAACCAAATTTAGTCTTCAATTTCTCTGCTTGATCTTTCATTACCGTACATCCTTCCTTGATATCATTAGTAATTACATTACCACCAAATGGGATAACAGAGGTATGTCTTATAATACCATCTTTGAATATTGTAATATCTGTCGTACCACCCCCTATATCTACTAAAGCAACACCTGCTTCTTTCTCCTCATAACTTAGGACCGCTTTAGAAGATGCGATAGGCTCTAAGGTAATATCAGCTACATCTAATCCAACTTTCTCGACACATCTCATAATATTACGTGATGCAGATATCTGTCCAGTTATTATATGGAAATTAGCTTCTAACCTCACACCTGACATACCTATAGGATCTACTATATTTGACTCATCATCTACGGTAAATTCTTGTGGGAATACATGTAATATTTTATCACCAGGAGGTAATACAAGCTTATACATATCACTGATTAGCTTATTAACATCTGCTTCAGATATTTCGCTTTCTGGTTCATTACGAACTAATAATCCATGATGGTGTATACTCTTAATGTGCTGTCCAGCAATACCAACATGTACTCTGCCGAACTTAGATTTAGAATTCTTCTGAGCTATCTGTATAGCCTCATTAATGGCTCTTACTGTTTTATCAATATTAGAGACAACACCACGAGAAACACCTTCTGACTTTACGGTACCGACTCCCAGTACTTCGATTTTGTCATATTCGTTTTTGACTCCTGCGATAGCGCATACTTTAGTAGTCCCGATATCTAAAGCAATAGCTAATTGCTTTCTATCTATATTAGACTTAAAATGCTCGTTATTCATAAAATGAGTTTTAATAAAAATTAAACAAAAATCGGTTATTAAGAATTCGCTGGACGTCTTACCACTTGATCTTCATATTGGACATCTACTTCATTATACTTTGCGTCAAATCCTGCTTTTTTTAATCCTTTATAATAGTCTGATATTCTATTCAGTTTACCATCTATATCAAGAGCATCACCAAGTACGATCTTACTATGTGGAAACTTAGGAGCTATTATAATATCCCCTTGTGCATTAACATCTATCTGCTCTACTAATACTCTCAGAAAGTCATTTTCATATATACGTTGTGACAACTCCCATACATCTTTTAGATTATTATCTTTTATACCTTTATAATTACTTACATACTGATCAACGTGACCCGTAACAACTGGTACTCTAAACGTCTCTGTTACAGGAATACGTCCTCCATCAAAATCAAGGTAGTAGTCATCACCACCAGATACTTGTATTCTAACAATAGGTTGCCTTTGCTCGATTACAATATGCAAGCGATTATTCTTATCTAAAAATAGATCTGACTTATTAATCCTATCATCTCTGTCTAATAATGTTTCGAGATTATAAAGATCAAGCTGTCCAATATTAGCCAAACTGATATCATAACCTAATATGCCTTTAAGCTTTTGCTTGACATCCTTTTTAGTCAATAGATACTTTTTACTATCTGACTTTGTTATTTCGATCTTCACGTCCACTAATTGACTATTCAATCGCTGTAGGGTAGCATAGCCTAAAAAGAAAACCAATAACCCAACTATTGAAAGTTTGATATAGCTTATGCTCTCGTTATTTCTATATTTTCTTTTTTTTGCCAAAACTTTGTTACTTACTTTTTAAGTTTTAATATTTCTATAATATCACTATGATATTTATCTAAATCTGCTGCGCCTATTGTCATAATTACATCAGCGTCAATCTTTTCTATTTGCTTAAGCATCTCCACTCCACTATTCACTATCCACTTGTTCTCTATAGGAATTAGATTATAAATAATCTCTGACTGTATACCTATCATCGGCTCTTCTCTTGCTGGGTATATCGGCATAAGAATCACATTCTCAACCTTCCCCAATTCTTCCGCAAATCCAACATAAAAATCTTTCGTCCTTGAATAAAGGTGTGGTTGAAAAATTGCTAAAATGGTTTTCTCTGGATACAATTTATTTATAGTACTTACAGCATATTTTAATTCTTCAGGATGATGAGCATAATCATCTACTAAGACTTTCTCCTCATCATATATCCACTCAAATCTCCTCCTGATACCCTTGAAGTTTTTAACACCACTTCTAATAACTTCAGCATCATTACTGAAATACTTAGCAATCTTAATCGCCACTGAAGTATTAGAAATATTATGACTTCCTGGCAATTGTGATACGATGTCTTTTATCTCTCCTTCATTATCAGAATAATCAAAAACATATCTCTCATCCTCAACTCTTACATTACTACAACCAAAATCCTTAGATGTATCAATTATAATTACATCAATGGCCTTCATATCATCAGTAAAACTATCAGAAAAACACTTAATCCATTTTCCATCAATAATCAAAGTCCCACCTGACTGAATCTGATTGCATAATTGCTCATATGTTGCATACATATTCTCTACGTTACCGTAGATATCAAGATGATCAGCGTCCATCGATAATATGGTCAGTATATTAGGGTAAACATGTAAGAATGACTTGTCATACTCATCCGCCTCCAAAACCACAATATCTGATTGTCCTTTGATGAAATTAGATTGTTGTTCTGTCAGAATTCCTCCTAAGAATGCTGTAATATCTAATCCGCAATATTTCAAAATATGGGCGATAATAGAACTGGTTGTGGTCTTACCATGCGTACCGGCGACAGCAATTGTTGTCTTAGTTTTACTCAGTAGTCCCAATATCTCAGCTCTTTTATACAGAGGATAACCTATCGCTCTGACTTCAACTAATTCTGCATTATGATCTGGAATTGCAGGTGTCATAATAACTGCATCTACATCATCAGGAATTTTGTCAATGTCAACATCATAATGGATATCCATCCCTTCCTCTACCAACTTTTTGGTCAAGTTTGTTTCGGCTATATCATAACCGAATATTTCTACACCTTCATCAAGAAAATATCTTGCGATAGCACTCATGCCTATACCCCCTATACCAAGGAAATACAATTTTCTGATTGAGCTTAATTTCATCTATTTACCAACTTCAATATTTCATCAACTATCATCTCGCTGGATTCTGGTTTTGCCAGTCTTTTGAGATTCTTACTCAAGCTTTCTTGAGTTTCTTTATCATGTATAAGCTCGACTGCAGTAGTAATCATATTATGATCCGCGTCATAGTCTGCGACTACTATTGCTGCACCTTCTTCAGCAAGTGCATTTGCATTTTTGTTCTGATGATCTTCAGCCACATTAGGTGAAGGTACCAGCACACATGGTCGTCCCGTAATACATAGTTCTGATATCGTCAGAGCACCAGCTCTACATACGACGACATCAGCAGCACCATATGCAAGATCCATTCTATCTATGAATGGCAGCACTGTAACATTGTCCATACGTGCTATATCTGCATCTTGATAGTTATCGATATAAATCTTACCTACCTGCCATAATATCTGGATGCCATCTAATTTCTTTATGACATCTTTCTTATGGTCTACTGCTTTATTTATAGATCGAGCACCAAGACTTCCTCCGAAAATTAGAATCGTTTTCTTACTTTGATCTAAGTCGAAATAGCTAAAAGCTTCGGATCGGAGGTTGTCTATGTGCATCAAATCTTTTCTTACCGGATTCCCTGTTACTAAAATTTTTTTTTGATCAAAATATCTTTCCATTTTATTATAGGCAACACAGATCTTAGCGGCATCTTTAGCTAAGATTTTATTAGTTACCCCTGGATAAGAATTCTGCTCTTGTATTAATGTAGGGATATTCTTGCGTTGTGCCATTTTTAATAATGGACCACTTGCATATCCTCCCACACCTATAGCAACGTCGGGCTTAAACTTGTCAATGATCTTTCGTGCCTTCATCAGGCTAAATAGCAATTTGAATGGGAAAGAAATATTTCTCCATTTTCTTTGCCTATGAAATCCGCTTATCCAAAGTCCCTCTATTGGGTATCCGTTAAGCGGTACTTTTTCCATCTCTAACTTTCCATTTGCACCTACAAACAGTATATCCTCAACGCCTCTATCTCTTAATGCATTAGCTATCGCAATAGCTGGATATACATGACCTCCAGTCCCTCCTCCACTAATAATAATTCTCATAATTCATTCTACCTCGTGGACCTATTTTATTATCTGTATCAAAATTATTTTCTGGGTCAACTGACAACTCTACTTCCATAATCTCTGTAGCACTGTACTCTTCTACGTATTTGCTTACACTCAGTATAATACCTAATGATACACATGTAAATAAAATCGATGTACCTCCCATACTTATGAGCGGCAAAGTCAGCCCAGTAACTGGAAGCAAATTTACCGATACAGCCATATTAGCGAATGCTTGCATGACTACACTTAGACATAATCCTATTGCCAAAATAGACCCAAATGTTTTAGGACATCTCGTAATCATCTTGATACATCTATACAGTAATGTCAGATACAAAGTGATGATAAGACCTGCACCTAACAATCCGTACTCTTCACAGATTATAGCATAAATAAAATCTGCGTATGGAAGGGGCAGAAAATTACGCTGCATACTTGCTCCAGGTCCAACTCCCATAACACCTCCATTAGCTATTGCAATTTTAGATTGCTCTACCTGCCATTGGTCTCCAGTATTGAATAAGAAATCATTGACTCTTGACATCCATGTATCTACTCTTATAAAATCAGGAAAAACAGTACCTAATAAAACAAGTAAAGACAAAGTGGCAATCCCAATTAATGAAAGCAGTATCACATACTTTAAGGACACCCTTCCTATAATCATCATCAAAATACAAGTCACAAATAATAATGCCGCTGTACTTAAATCAGCTGGTGCTATTAATACACACACCACAACTACTGGTATAATTAAGGGCACAAATGCACTTTTAAAATCCTTAATGACATCTTGCTTTTTAGCAATAGATCTCGATATAAATATGATCAACGCAAGCTTAGCAAAATCTGAAGTCTGAAATGATTGATTAATTAATGGAATCTTTATCCATCGCTTAGCATCATTCAAGTCTGTACCAAATCCTAATGTAAACATCAGCAACGGTATCGAGATCAACAACAGAAGTGGTGCAACCTTAGAATAGGACATATAGTTAAAGCGGTATGAGAAATACATAAAAACCAATCCTGCACTCAACAATACAAATTGCTTAACAAGATAGTATTCCGTATTCCCACCACGAGAAGCATAAGCTTCTTGCCCCACTGCACTATATACAGCAAGTAACGAACAGATACACAGCAATATCACTGAGAACCAGATCACCTTGTCTCCTCTTAATTTGTCGTATATGTTATTAAAGAATACCACTATTTTATCTTAAAAACTTCTTTTTTAAATTCGTCGCCTCTATGCATATAGTTATCGAATAAATCAAAACTTGCACATGCTGGAGATAGAAGCACTACTTCATTCTCCGTCGCATTTTCATAAGCTAATCTGACTGCTTCCTCCATAGACTGAGTCTCCATAATATGTGGAACAACTTCGCCAAAAGAGGACTTTAATTTTTCGCAATCAACAGCTAAACAGATTAACATCTTAACCTTACCCTCCACAATATCTATCAACTCAGAATAATCATTGCCTTTGTCAGTGCCACCAGCTATCCAAATCAAATTAGACTTTACTGCTGACAACGCATACTTTACAGCGTCTATATTCGTAGCCTTACTGTCATTAATGTATATCACATCATTAACGGTAGCTACTTTCTCTAATCTATGCTCTAATGCTTCAAAACTTAATAAACCAGATTGTATTACATTATCTGATATACCATAATCTCTTGCAATCGCAACACCTACTGCCGTATTAAATAAGTTATGCTTACCTATTAAATTAACTTCAAATAAATCACCATTATCCTTTAATAATGAATCTTCTGGATTCTCACCAGATATTAAAATCACTTCATTTTCTATCAATGTCTCAGACGACAACGCTTGAGTCAGAACATCATCACTATTCAGAATAACCATACCCTCTTCACTTACACATTCTACTAATCTCCACTTAGCACGAGCATAACTATTAATATCAAAATTATATCTATCGAGATGATCAGCAGTAACATTTAATATCACCGACGTATCAGATCTAAATCGATAGACATCATCTAATTGAAAACTGCTTAACTCTAAGACTAAACACTCATAATTTTTAAGCTCAATTAATAGTCGAGAAAAAGCGTAACCAATATTACCTCCTAGTCCTACATTAATATCTGCTTCTTTCAACAGATGGTAAATCAAACTAACTGTTGTAGACTTTCCATTACTGCCGGTAACTCCGATTATTTTCCCTGTGTAAAACCATGATGCAAATTCTATTTCAGAAATACATTTATGGTTTTTAGAAATTAGATACTTAACCAGTGGCACAGTATCTGAAATACCAGGACTTTTAATAATTACATCAGAAGCTTCTATTCTTTCAAAGTCATGTCCCTCTTCTTCAAAAGGGATATTATATTTTATTAATTCCGACTTGTACTTATCTGGGATAATTCCAAAGTCAGAAACGAAAACTCTATAATCATTTTGTTGTGCAAGCAATGCTGCACCTACTCCACTCTCTCCACCTCCTATTATACTTACTGTCTTCACACTATCTAACCTTAAGTGTTATGATAGTTAATACTGCAAGTAGGATTGTAACAATCCAAAATCTAACTACGATCTTAGTCTCATGAATACCTTTCTTTTGGTAATGATGATGTAGTGGTGACATAAGAAAAATTCTCTTACCTTCCCCATACTTTCTCTTAGTATACTTAAAGTAGGATACTTGCATCGTTACTGATATTGTCTCCATAAGTATCACTCCACAGAGGATAGGAATTAATAACTCTTTTCTAATCACTATAGCGAAAACAGAAATAATTCCACCTATCATAAGACTACCAGAATCTCCCATAAAGATGCTCGCAGGGTGAGAATTATACCATAGAAAACCTATACATGCACCCAAGAAGCAAGCAGCAAAAATCACCAGCTCTTGAGAGTATGGTATGTAAAGAATATTTAGGTATTCGGCAATGATAACATTACTGGATACATATGCTAACACGCCAAGACCCGCTCCTATGATAGCCGCTACTCCAGTCAATAAGCCATCTAATCCATCAGTAAGATTAGCGCCATTTGAGACTGCCGTGATGATAAATATGATCAGTAAAACATAAAGTAATCCAAGTAAGAATTCTTGACCTCCTGTAAAAAATGAATAATCTAATTCGTTATTTTTAAAGAAAGGAAAATTAGTCACAGGCGCCTTAGCATAAGCCATCTTTACTGTCTGAGGTGCTTGATTCCATCTCTCTATTGTTTTTTCAATTATTGTTGTTATTTCCCAATTATTAGCCTGAGCAACATTTACTGGAACCCTGACAACAATATCGTGATGCAGCAACATTACTAATCCTACTAAAAGCCCTAACAGTATCTGTCCGAATACTTTAAAACGACCATGAAGACCTTTCTTATCCTTCTTAAATACTTTGATATAGTCGTCAATAAACCCTATAAACCCTAACCAAAGTGTAGTTACGATCATAAGCTGGACATATACATTCGTCAAGTCAGCTAATAATAAAGTAGGAACGATAATTGCAACTATGATAAGTAGACCTCCCATAGTTGGAGTTCCTTCTTTTTCCTTCTGACCTGACAAACCGAGATCTCTTACAGTCTCTCCTATTTGCAGTTTTTTCAAAGAACGTATGATCTTGCTACCAAAAAGTACACTTATAACTAAGGATAATATTATGGCAACTCCAGATCTAAAACTTATATATTGAAACAAACTTGCTCCCGCAAAACCTTGTTTTTCTAAATACTCAAATAAATGGTACAGCATGATTTCATTTAAAAAATAACAGTGTACAGTAGGTACCCATTTTAAAAATAACAGTGTACAGTAGGAATTCGAATCTTTATTCGAAAGACCCTACTGCAACTGTTAAAACCAACCTGAGAATGATAATAGAACCTACTCTTATATATCTTTTAGTGCATTAATGCACTTATTATTTCTTTATCATCAAAAGGATACTTTTGTCCTTTGATCTCTTGATATTTTTCATGTCCTTTTCCTGCTATCAGTATAATATCATCCTGCTTAGCAAGCATAGTTGCCATCTTTATGGCCTCTTTTCTGTCCGTCAATTTCATGACTTTTTTTTGCGCTTCTTTATCCAATCCCTGCATCATATCTTCTATAATCATTTCGGGATCTTCATCCCTTGGATTATCAGAAGTCAATATTAACGTGTCACAATTATTATAAGCGACTTTCGCCATTTCTGGCCTTTTCGTTTTATCTCTATTTCCACCTGCTCCTACTATCGTAATTATCTTAGCTTCATTTTTTCTTACATCAGAAAGCGTTTTTAAGACTTTCTCTAACGCATCTGGAGTATGTGCATAATCGACAATAGCTGTATAATTAACTTCATCACTCTGCACAAAATCCATCCTTCCTTCTGCACTTTTTAGATTACTCATGATCCTCAACACTTCATCTGACTCGAATCCAAGAATTACTGCGCTTCCATATACCGCAAGAGCATTATAAGCATTAAATCTACCTATCATCCTTAGATACACTTCCCTACCATCTATATCTAAATGCAAGCCGCTTATCTCATTACCAATTATTTTGGCTTTAAATTTCGCTGGCCTCTTTAGCGCATAAGTATACTTGTCCGCTTTTGAGCCTTGCAACATGACCACTCCATTCTTATCATCGATATTAGTCAAGCACGCAGCATCACTTTTCAGATTATCGAATAGCTTTTGCTTAGCTTTTATGTATTCCGAAAACGTACCATGATAATCAAGATGATCATGAGTGATATTACTGAACACTGCAAGATCATAATCAACATCTGCAACTCTTCCTTGATCTAAAGCATGAGAACTTACCTCCATAACGACATGCGTAACTCCAGCATCAACCATATCAAAAAACAACTCCTGTAGACTTAAAGAATCGGGAGTAGTTAATACAGCATCTACGACATTCTGATTATACTTTATATCAATTGTAGATATCAATCCTGCCGATACTTTCATCTGAGACAGCAGCTCATATATCAAGCTTGCAACTGTAGTCTTTCCGTTAGTACCAGTAACACCTATTACCTTTAACTTTTGCGAAGGATGATCATAGTAGTTAGCAGCAATTTTACTGGCTGCGACTCTTGCATCATCTACGAGAAAATATTTGGCACTGCCCTTTTCGATATAGCTTTCGTCTTCAAGAAGAACATGCTTACAACCTGCCTTAATTGCATTGCCTATATACTGATGTCCATCTTGATGGACGCCTTTATACGCAATAAACATATAACCAGGTTTTACCTTTCTTGAATCGATCGCTATTCCATGGATACTTCCATCATAACTTGCGTCTTGATTTCGAATAACAATCGAATGAAGTATGTCATTTAAACTTTTCAATTTATACCATTATCACTTTTGATAACTATTATATTTAATTCAAATAAATCTTAATCCTTTGATCACTAATAAAAGCACCTGGGGATATTGACTGTTTGTACACTTGCCCTACACCTTCTACCTCCGCAGCCATACCAAGACTTTCAATCACGTAAGTAGCGTCCCTCAATCCCATACCCTTGAGGTCTGGAACTTTTCTCTTTGCTATTTTCTTCTTAGCTATAACTACTTCATCATTCGACTCATCCATCTCAACCCACTTAGAAGAAGAACTTTCACTGTAGTCCAATCCTATAAAATCAAGTATCCCTTTAAAGTCAGCATTATAACCAGCTTGTTTCTCGACTGCGATATCCTTGTCTTCAACTACCTCATCTCTTACACTCGAACCCATTCCTGATATACGCTCTACAACTCTTGCGAATACCTGACCAGCTACTGCTGCTCCATAATATTGCCCCTTAGGCTTATAGACAACGACTATCATACTATACTCTGGATCATCAGCTGGGAAGTATCCTGCAAAAGATGCATTGTACTCCTTTTTATCTAATCCTTTCCAGTAGTTAACTACTGTCGTTCCTGTCTTACCAGCGAAACTTATATTATCTATTTTCAACTTACGTGCTGTACCTCTTTCGGCCACACTTGTGAGCAATTCTTGAGCTTTAACTATCGTCTCAGGACTTGCTATCCTATTATTTAAAATTTGAGGATTGACTTTAGTAATCGTCTTACCCTCTCTCTTTATCTCTTTAGTTAGATGTGGCTTTAACATTACCCCATCATTAGCTACAGCATTATATACATTCAAAATCTGTAGCGGTGTCATCTTCAATTCATATCCATGAGCCATCCACGGCACCGTTAATCCCGACCATGCACTTTTTGCTAATGAGGGATTTTTAATAGTTGGTTTTGATTCTCCAAATATTTCTATATCCGTTTTTTTCGATACACCTAATCTTTCTAAACCTTGAAAAAAGTTTTTATAATTTACTTTCTTACCATAATTCATAAATGCTAAACTTGCCATCCCGACATTAGAAGACATTGCAAAAACCTCCTTGAAAGTCGCATGCTTAATTCCATGCATGTGAGAATCATACATCGTCTTACCATAGAACTTCATCCTACCACCATTAAGAAACACTTCTGTATCTAAATCAACTTTCTTATCCTCAAGCATAACCAATGCCGACATTAACTTAAAAGTAGAACCCGGCTCAGTAGCTGAAGCAACTGCATAATTCCAATCTTCGGAATAATCACCTTGCTTATTTCTACCAAGATTAACTACCGCTTTGATTGCACCCGTCTTAACTTCCATTAAGACAGCAGTCCCAGCATCTGCTTGCTCCTTAATAAGAGTGGCCTCTAACTCCGTATGCACTATATCCTGAAAACGCATGTCCAAAGTCGTAACTATATCCGCTCCAACATGACGATCTATCTCTTCTGGATTAAACAACGGCAACCATATATTATCACCAGGAAACCTCCTCATTAATCTGTTTTCTACTTCACCCCTAAGCAACTTATCATAAGTTCTTTCAAGACCAACCATACTTGCATTCTTACGCTCTAAGCCAATCGTTCTTGAACATAAGCCCTTAAATGGCTTCTCTCTGATACTTCTTCTTTTATAAATAAGACCTCCTTTATTACGGCCCAATTTAAACATTGGAAATGTCAGTAGTAGATCAAGCTCTTCCTTAGTTACATTCTTAAGCAAAGAGTAATACCCTGCTCCTGAATTTCTTATTGTTTTGCCTTGATGCCTCTTATTAACCAATTCAGATCGCCACTGATTAGCCGTCTTACCGAAATGTCGACTAAGCTCCTGTGACAACATTTTAATATTCGCATTAAAACATTTATCAGTAGATGTTTTAAGATCCACGTATATGTCAAACTGAGGTATCGAAGTAGATAAAAGCTCACCATTGCAATCATAAATATTACCTCTCTCTCCTTCTACCTCTATCCACTTAATATTCTTTCCACCACGACTCTTCCACTTCTCACCTTCTACCACGGCAATCTTTATTACCTGGCCATATATAATAGCAGCAAACAATACGAATACGAAAAAAACGAAATAGACTCGTAATAATAATTCTGCTTTTCTATCCATAATCTTAACTCAACACTATTGTGATGAATTGATAATAATCGGAGTATCAGAGTTAATCTTTAACCCATCAACAACTAATTGTTTTTCTAATTGTGACTCAGTACTATTGTACGTATTATCACTTTTAACTTTCTGGTAGCGAGATTTAGCATCGTCGACACTTTTCTGTAAAGCATTTATTTTTCGAAGCTTACGCTCAGCACGGTGTGTGTTAGCGATGTAAATAATCGCTAATAGTGTGAGCAGAAAAATAAATCCAATATGTTTCGAAGCGTTTCTCATTACCTTTGCTTTGTCATATCTTAATACCAATACGCATTTTTGCACTTCTAGATCGTGCATTAATCCGTTGTTCTTCTTGCGAGGGCTCTATGATCTTAGAACCCACTTTCATCTGTGCAAGTGACTTACCATACTCATCACGCTCTACAGTTCCATCTGCATTGCCTGACTTGATAAATCTCTTAGCCATTCGGTCTTCTAATGAATGATAACTGATGACAACCAATCTGCCTGCAGGTTTCAATATGCGCAGACTGGATTCCAGCATTTCTTTTAATGCGGCCATCTCATCGTTCACTTCCATCCTTAACGCCTGATAGACTTGAGCAAAATATTTGTTGTAGTTCCCTATCCTGAGTCTATCAAGAATCAAATTCAAATCCTTAGTCGAAATAATGTATGAACCCTTATTTCTATTATCTACAATCTCTTTAGCGAGTGTCTTAGAATTTCTAATTTCCCCATATCGAGAAAAGACATTCTGCAACTGTTCCACTGTATACGTAGCTAATATATCCCTCGCAGAAAGACCCATATTCTCGTTCATACGCATATCTAATTCTGCGTCAAAGCGATAAGAAAAGCCCCTGTAGTCAGCATCAAACTGATGTGATGATACTCCTAAGTCTGCAAATACACCGTCTACTTTATCAATGTCTAGCCACTTCCAGAATTTATAGAGATGCCTAAAGTTTGACTTTATAAAAGTCATCCTATCATCTTCTACAATATTTCCTTCAGCCTCGCCATCCTGATCAAAGACTATCAGATGCCCATTGGCACCTAAATTTTTAAGTATTTCTCTCGAATGCCCTCCACCTCCGTAGGTGACATCTATATATATACCGTCATGTTGCGTAACAAGTGCATCTATGGTCTCCTTCAGTAATACTGGATTATGGTACTCACTCATGGTCTGTACCATGTGTGCCACCTCCGAAAACTTCCTCAGCTAAACTTGAAAAATTATCAGGCTCCTGCCCGATCATATTTTCGTATGCCTCTTTTGACCAGATTTCAACTTGTTCTTGATAAGCGAAAAGCACAATCTCTTTACTAATACCTGCGTACTCGATGAGACTTTTGGGTACTAAAATTCTATCCGATGCATCTGTTGTGAGTTTTGTTGCACCTCTATAGAAATACCTTACAGCTTCTCTATTCTTTTTAATGTAGATGTTGAGTTGATTTAATTCTTTCGTCTTTCTTTCCCAAACATCACGAGGATAGAGCATCAAATGATTCTCAAAACCCCGATTAACCGTAAAATCATATGCACCTTCTGAACTTATCTGGCGTATCAGATTAGCAGGTAGCTTAATACGACCTTTCGCATCAATCTTGCATTCATATTCGCCAGTTAACTGGTACATATCATTCTTATTTATCGGTCGACTCCTCAAATGTACAGCACTTATCCACTTTTTCCCACTTTACCCCATTTTATTTCACAAATAAATGAAAATAATTTTGAATACGTAAATTACTGTAAGTGTTCTACTTATACATATATCTTAATGTACTTATATAGTAGCCTTATTATCAATGTAATATATAGTCAAATAGCTTACTTAGATATTACTAACTTACCTATATGTCAGTAGATCAGGTATAAATATATTACATAAATATTTAATATGTTAGAATTACAAAAAGATATGTAGAGAAATATCGATATATAACAGCTGTTGATATACTAAACAGCTATTATGGGTAGTTAGTAATATTAATTTCTAACCTATAAATAATAATACCATGAAGATCACACCCATCAAAATTGCAGCAGTAGCTATCGTTCTAACTTCATTATCGTTCGCATCTTGCAGATCAGCTGGATATGGATGTGATTATGGTGCAATAGAGCCAAACAAGTCAAATGATTTCGAAAGCGAGGTATGCTTAGAAGAAAGAGCTGATGAGAATTTACTTATTTCTGATTATCGGAAGATTAGTAAGCCTTAGGCTTAGGTGATGACGCAAGGCATTGACGAACCCATTTGTGTTTTCCCTTGATATGGAAAAATCTTTGCAGCCTTCGGCATGCTTTATTAACATCTTTGAGCATACGATCAAACAATATCAATCTAACTAATTAATGCTATTAAAACCAAAACAGCCCTAAAGGGCTGTTTTGATATTAAGGGGAAACTCATGGATCTTTAGCAGAATTAAAAAGCAAGTATTAATTCTTAATCAGCTTAGTAGTATAAGAATCAGTCTTTGAGATCATCTGCACATAATAATGCCCAGACGGAAGATCCTTTATATTAATCTTGCTTGCACCTATATGACCACCACTTGACATCAAGATCTTCCCCATCACATCACATATCTAGAGATTATAGGTTGCTTCTCCATTAGACTTTATGTACAACTCATCTGATACTGGGTTAGGATATATAGTATATGGAGCAATAGATATATTACTGACCTCCTGAGTAGAGGTCCTTAGGCCTAACTGCTCAGATGTGATGCGCATTATACCAGAGAAAGCTCCTCTTGGGAGACCATTCTGACGCCCCTGGTACTGAAATTCTACTAAAAAATCTCCATCCTCCAACATATGTAATGCACTACCTCTAATTATATAATCAGGAAAACCTACCTTGAAGCTCTTAAGCAATTGCATCTCCGATCCTGCACTCTTATAGATATCCATATAATAATAGGTACCTATCTTACTGAAGTTCATAACCATGACCTCATCTTCATATAGGAAAAGATCAAAGCCATCTGCCAATCTTTCGCTATAGAATATCGTCCTATCTATCGCTCCTGTAGAAGTGACAAGACTTCGCCTAATATATTACATAATTAAGAAAGGGCCTAAGAAATGCTAACTACTATAATTCCTGAACCGCATCTTAATAACTCCCAATACTGCTTCTTTGATAATAGAAGAATCCATCTTGGAGGTGCCGAGTTCTCGGTCTACGAATGTGATAGGTACTTCGGCGATTTTGTAGCCGAGAGAGTGGACATAGTATTTCATTTCTATCTGGAAGGCATAGCCTATGAATTCTATTTTGCTGAGATCCATTTTCTGCAAGGCTTCTCGCTTATACATCACGAATCCTGCTGTTGCATCCTTGACTGTCATTCCGGTAATAAGACGTGTGTATATCGATGCTCCATAAGACAAGAACAATCTGTACTTACTCCAATTGACAAATCCCCCACCCTTGACATAACGACTGCCGACAGCCATACCGACACCCTTCCCTTGGCAGGCTTTATATATAGCGTCTATAGACTTAGGGTTATGACTGAAGTCTGCATCCATCTCCATTATAAATTCATAGTCATATTCAAGAGCATACTGGAATCCGCGAATGTAAGCTGTACCTAATCCCAACTTACCTTCTCGCTCTATGATATCTAATCGAGAACCGTACTCACCTTTCATAGCCTTAACGACTGCTGCCGTACCGTCAGGAGAATTATCATCTACAATAAGGATGTGATACTGCGATGAGATCTCCAATACAGCATTGATGATAGAAGCTATGTTTTCTATCTCATTGTATGTAGGTATGATTATGAGGATCTTGTGCACGATGATATTTTACGCCTTCTGTATACGTCTTATATAACTAATTGATGTATTGTAATATTATCTGCAACTGTATTGCGCAAATACATTTTAAGGAAGTTCCTCCCCCTTGCCCCCTCCAGAGGGGGAAATTGGCATAGTATTTCAGGGAAGTTCCTCCCCCTTACCCCCTCCAGAGGGGGTAATTTATAATTGCCTTTTGATATTCTCATCATTCTGCCATCACTTCTAATATGGCATCGACAATATCACCTACTTGAGGCTTAGTAAAATAATCTCCGTCAGACCCGAATGGTGTTCTATGCTCCTTAGAAGATAAGGTCCTTGGCTTAGCGTCAAGATGATAATAGCCGTCTTGTTCTTCTAATATTTTCTGAAGTATATATGCTGCACTTCCTCCCGGTACATCTTCATCTATCACAAGAAGTCTACTTGTCTTCTTAATCGATCCTCCGATCACATGCTCAAGATCAAACGGTAATAACGTCTGCACATCAATTAATTCTATAGAGAATGACATATTACTTAATCGAGATATAGCTTCCTGAGTATACCTAACATTAGGTCCATAAGTAACGATTGTGATATCATCACCTGTATTCAATATTTCTGGTACACCTAATGGCACTGTGTACTCACCTAAGTTATCAGGCACTGTTTCTTTTATTCTATAACCATTCAATACTTCGATGACGATACCTGGATCAGTAGATTGTAACAGTGTATTGTACATACCTGCCGCTTGGGTAAAGTTACGTGGTACACATATATATATACCTCGCAATGCATTGATCATCATACCGAGAGGTGATCCTGCATGCCAGATCCCTTCTAATCTGTGACCTCTTGTTCTTATTATTGCTGGAGCCATCTGCTGGCCATTAGATCTATATCTTAATGTTGCGAGATCATCACTGAGTGGCGATGCCGCATATATGAGGTAATCTAAATATTGGATTTCTGCAATAGGCCTAAATCCTCTCATGGACATACCTATCGCTCCACCTATGATACTCCATTCTCTTATACCTGAATCAAAAACTCGATCCTTACCATATTTGTCTTGTAATCCTGCGAAGCCCTGGTTAACACCTCCGATACTACCCACATCTTCTCCGAATGCAATTGTATTAGGATACTTATCAAAAACTATATCGAAATACTTATTTATAAGCGTATAGCCATTAATGCTCTCTGATGTATCTGAATATTCTGGAGTCACCACAGGAATATTAAGTGCTGACTTAGAAGAGTTGCTGTACAGATTATCTCTATAAGTTTCATCACCATAATGATGTGCCTCTTCTATAAAGACATCAAGTGATTGAGGTATTGCTTTACCATCATTAATAAGGTGGTGTTGTAATGTTCTTGCATTAGCTACTATCTCACCATAAGTAGGATATATTGTACTATTTAATTCTTCCTTAAGGTGAGTGTAAGCATCATCTGCTAACTCCTTGTATAGCGTACCGAGTAATGCCTTCTTTTGCTTGACAGGTCCCTGGTAATTCTGCCACGCTTTTTTGGATTCTTCTTTTGCGTAAGCTTTAGAATCCTCAATTATTTTGTCTACATGTTCTTGGTCAGCAATGCCAGAATCCACTATCCATTCTCCCATCTTCTTTATACCATCATATTCTTTCTCCCAATCTAATCTTCCCTGATTCTTATATCTCTCATGAGACCCTGATGTCGAGTGCCCTTGTGGCTGAGTACACTCTTCTATATGTATGAGTACAGTCGTATGCTCTATACGGGTCTCTTTGGATACCTTATCAAATACATTAATTAATCCAGCATAATCCCATGCCTTGACATTATAGATCAATATCCCATCACCATTCTTATCGGTTCTAAATCCTTCTACTGCATCAGAGATACTGCCTTTAGTTGTCTGCATAGACACGGGGACAGATATACCATATCCATCATCCCAGACTAAGATCACAAGTGGCAACTTTATGACCGATGCAGCATTTAGCGCTTCCCAGAATATGCCTTCCGATGTACTCGCATCACCTATAGAGCACCAGACTACTTCTTGTCCATTATGTGAAAAATTATTTTCAGGATCGAGTCCTTCTATGTTTTTATACTTAGCAGAAGCTGCTGCTAAGCCAAGAGCCCGTGCCATCTGTCCGCCTGTACTTGATATATCAGCACTAACATTATACTTATCAGTATGTCGTAACCAGTTGTCATCATCATCAATCATAGGTGTCGCAAAGTGATTATTCATCTGACGACCACCGCTGAATGGATCATTGTGAGGATCAGCATATAGCTGAGCGAAAAACTGCTGGACATTACACAGACCAAGTGCCATCATCCATGTCTGATCTCTATAATAACCAGACCTAAAGTCTCCTTTTTCAAAAAAATGTGCTAATGCGACTTGAGGGATCTCCTTGCCGTCACCTAATATACCAAACTTCGCTTTCCCGTTAAGGACTTCTTTTCTACCTATGAGACTTGCCTCTCTACTTACAGAAGCTATCCAGAAATCATTGAGAACCCTATTCTTGTATTGTGCTGCTTTATCATCTGAAGAAGAAATCTCTTTAAGCTTAGGATATTGCAGCATAGGTTACTCAATTAGGTTAGGTCATAAAAAGTGCAAAATTAAGACTATTATTTATGACTATGGTTTAATGTTTGTATATATACAGTGATTGTGGAAACAATTTGGTCAACGAAGTCAAATTATTACTGTTTTAGTTAAATTTGCTGACAGACTATTAACAATCATTGTTAAGACACTTCATTTAATTAACAGCTCATTAAGTATTCATTAGTTTCATATTAATCCTAATAATCTTAAATTTGCAATTGTAAACAACACAGAAATAATTAAAATACAAATTATGTTTAAAAATATACTACTTCTTATCGTTTGTGCATTCAGCTTCAGTATACTCGTAGGTCAGATCAATCCTATTGATATGTCTAAGTTAAATGAGCCTGCTGCAGTAAGTCCTGATGGTGGACCAGTTATGAATTTTGAAACTACAGACGTACAGTACGGTGTAATCAAGCAACACAGTGAGCCTCTAAGAACTGCTTCTTTTACAAATACAGGTGATGAGCCTCTTGTAATCAAGAATTGTAAAGGTTCTTGTGGATGTACTGTTCCAATCTGGCCAAAAGAGCCTATCCTTCCGGGAGAGTCTGGCGAGATTGAGATTAGATATGCTACTAACAGATTAGGAAAAATCAATAAAACTGTAAAAATCACTACGAATGAAGGAACAAATCCTATCGTATTGAGAGTATTAGGTGAAGTATTGCCTGCTGAAGAAGAAGAATCAGTACCGACTACTGAGCCAAGTATGCTTAACAGTGGTGGCGGTAAGTAATTACTAGCTCCAACAAAGACAAATTAGAAGCCTTTGCAATTATGCAAGGGCTTTTTTTATGGTGTAAATGCTTTGCCATAAGTATATACACATCAATTTATAGCAAGATTATGCATGATATTATACCATTTAAACTTTTAAGTGCCGTATGGAATTTTAATGTATAAATCGCATTACAACATACAGATAGTCTATCAGGATATTAAATATGAGCGGCATGTCATCTGCCACGAATGCATGAATAGATGACATCCTTAGGTTGCCCTAATAGATTAATTCCTTAAGGACAATCTGAATTAAACTATCTTCTTCTATATCAGTTAATTAACCATCTAAGTCTAATTAAAAAACAACTAATGATTGCAGTCTTATCACCAGCTAAGAGTTTAGATTTTGAGAAAGAAGGTTTTGCAGCTAAGACTGCTCCTACTTTCAAAAGAAGAACGGATGATCTTATCTCTATTCTAAAAAAGAAGAAAGTAAAAGACCTCAGAGAGCTAATGCATATCTCGGAAAAACTCGCTCAGCTCAATTTTGAAAGATATCAATCATTCTCTTCCAATTATAATAAGAAAAATAGTAAATCCGCAATATCTGCATTTACAGGAGATGTGTATGTAGGATTTGACGCCGCTACCCTTTCTCAAGATGATATAGACTATGCACACGAGCATATCAGAATACTCTCAGGATTATATGGTGTGCTTAAGCCATTAGATAAAATGCAAGCTTATCGATTAGAGATGGGTACTAAGCTTAAAAATCAAGAAGGCGATAACCTTTATGAATTCTGGAATGATAATGTAACGAAACAACTTAATAAAGACCTCAAAAAAGCCAACTCCTCTACCCTCCTTAATCTCGCGTCTAACGAGTACTTCAAGGTCATAAAAAAAAATAAACTCAAAGCTGACATTATCAACGTAGGCTTCAAAGAATATAAAGGTGATGATCTGAAGTTTATCTCATTTCACGCTAAAAAGGCCCGCGGTTATATGGCAAGATATATTGTCCAAAATAAAATCGAAGATTTAGATGGTCTTAAAGGATTTGACACGGAAAGGTACCGGTATGATGAATCTCTATCGACTGATGGGGAATTGATGTTTGTGAGGTGAGAGGGTGTAAGGGTTTAAAGGTATAACGGTGTAAGGTGTATCGGTGTAAGGTGTTACGGTGTTGAGGTGTAAGGGAGTAAGGGTGTAACGGTGTATCGGTGTAAGGTGTTACGGTGTTGAGGTGTAAGGGTGTAAGGGAGTAAGGGTGTAACGGTGTATCGGTGTAAGGTGTTACGGTGTTGAGGAGTAAGGGAGTAAGGGAGTAAGGGTGTAAAGGTGTATCGGTGTAAGGTGTAAGGTGTTACGGTGTTGAGGTGTAAGGGTGTAAGGATGTAAGGGTGTAAGGTGTATCGGTGTAAAGTGTAAGGTATAAGGTGTAAGGTGTAAGGTGTAAGGTGTTAAGGTGTAAAGGTTTAAGGGTGTTAGGTGTATCGGTGTTGTGGGGTTATGGGGTTATGGGGTGAGGAATAAAACTACTATTATGGGCTATAAAACATATTACAATATTTCGTAATTTATATTTAATTGATAATCATGTATTTATAATTAAATATGTGTTTATTACCGTATAATGAGTAATATAATGTTAATTGTGTTCTGTAGATTTGTCACACGAAAGAGGAACTACCTGAATCCATATATATTTATATAGAAAACTATACATAACTACATAAAGATCAATATTAGAGGGGTCATTCTAAAAACCGATTAGATTCTCTTTTAATCCCAATGAATCTGGTTAAGTGTAGTTTTCTTTTTTTCTAAATATATAGGTCATTTATAAATAGGTCATTCAAAAAAGCCAACTGAGTTTAGCTATTTAAATCGGCCTTATTCAAGGATTGTATACTTTTGTCATATCATGTCTTCGCTCAAGTCAAATAAAAATAAAAAGAAATTCTCACCTTTCAGAGAACGTCTCTATGAGATCATATTCGAAGCCGATACTCCTAAGGGCAAGATCTTTGATATTGTGCTTCTTATATTTATTCTTGGGAGTATAATTGTTGTGATGCTGGAGACAGTACCACAGTTTAATGAAAAGTATCAAATCTTGTTTGTTGTATTAGAGTGGTTATTCACTATTTTCTTTACAATAGAATATATCACGCGACTCTACACTGTACACTCCCCCAAGAAATATGCTACTTCCTTCTATGGCGTCGTTGATCTACTTTCTATACTACCTACATTTATATCATTAATTTTTCCTGGAGCTCACAGCTTGATGGTCATAAGATCATTAAGGCTATTGCGTGTATTTAGAATATTTAAGCTTGGACATTTTATGGTCGAAGGTCAGATAATCGTCAAAGCACTTAAAGAATCACGGAATAAGATAATGGTATTCTTATTCTTCATAATAATCATGGTGACGATATTCGGTAGTATTATGTACTTAGTCGAAGGTGCATATGGAAATCCTGGATTTAGCAGTATTCCTAAGAGTGTGTACTGGGCAGTAGTGACATTAACGACCGTAGGATATGGTGATATATCTCCTCAGTCTGGATTTGGACAATTTTTAGCATCTATCATTATGATATTAGGTTATGCCGTTATCGCCGTACCTACGGGTATAGTTACGTCAGAATTTACTAAAGGTTACAAGAAAAAGAAAGCTAAGGTTATGACCTCACAAGTATGTTCTTTCTGCCTAAAAGAGGGCCATACTGATGATGCTGACTTCTGCAAATTCTGTGGTGGGTCTCTGCATATGGCTCGTGATACTAAGGCAGAAAAAAACATTTAATCCTTTAATCCTTCAGGATCTCAATCATATCCCTCATATCAGTTATAGTGTAAGTCGGCACTTGTCCATCGTCATCTATTCCGTTATGATTATACCAGACAGTATGATATCCATAGTCATTACCGCCTTTAATATCGGACATAGGTGTATCTCCTATTACAAGCACTCTATCTTTCTGAGGATGTCCTATAAGTTCTGCACAATGGTCAAAGAATTGCTTAACTGGCTTAGCAAAACCTATCTCATCAGATATCACGATATGCTCAAAGTACTCTTCAAGTTGAGTATCATGGATGCGAGACCACTGTACCTCGGACAATCCATTAGTGATGATCATCATTTTGTACTGTGAGGACAACTGAGGCAATAACGGCTCTACACCATCTACAAATACAGCATTCTTCTTGATCTCATCAAAATAGATATTGTTAAGTGCTAATGGATCTGCATCTACTCTTAATAGGTCGCAGAGCAGCTTCCATCTCTTAGTTTTGAGCTCAGTATGAGAGATGAGGCCTGCTTCTCTATCTTTCCATATTGCATGATTAATCACATTATAATTCTCATATACCTCAGCTATAGGCTTATGCGTACCAAGACTATTATAGACAGTAGCGAAAGCCATTTTTGAACTTTCAGAAAAATCTAAAATAGTATTATCTAAATCGAACAGTAACCAGTCATATTTGGGCATAATTATGTGTTATTTAGGTAGCCGCATAACATGTAAGATGCGTTTGACACTCCATTCTCTTGCGCCATTAGCTATAAGAATGAGTAGTCCTCCACATAGCGCCATATTTCTCATAAAAGCTTTAATATGTAAAGACTTAACATCTTCAGGATCATCCCAAAAGGAGTACACAACCACCGTAAATGTAAACCAATATATCAGCAGCATAGAAGCACCTATAGCTGCATAGTAGCCTATGATTACCATCATACCTCCTATAAGCAATAATATAATAGAGCCTACGATGAGCCAATCTTGAGCAAATGTAATACCATAAGAAGTCAGAGTTTCTCTCGTCCCATCAAAAAATACCATGGTATCAAAAGCCTCGTAGAAGAAGAACAAGCCTATAATGATTCTGGCGATAAGGTCAGTTGCATTTTTCATCTGAGAATATTAATTATTTCGATAGCTCGATTAATGATGGCAAATAAAGTCAATTTTAGGCTAATCACTTATAGAAAAGAGGTATTCATTCCATATATACGAAGCCTAAGCAAAGCGGAATCAGCAGATATGTCTCGAAAAAGTTATTTTTATAACGAGATAAAGAAGGAATTTCTAAATTCTTTTTTGCCTCCGCAGAAATAGAATACTTATTGATAATACTATCCAAAATGAAAAATCAGCTACAAATGACTATTCGCAATAAAATTCTAAACCCGATGTATGTATTTAAGATCATAGTGCTTGCAACATGTTTTATATCTGCAGAAAGTAGTCAAGCTCAAGTCAATTTTGTAGAAAATATCAGTTGGGATACTGCAAAAGAACTTTCGGTCAAAGCAAGAAAACCAATTTTTATAGACTTCTATACGACTTGGTGTGACCCATGCAAGAAGATGGATAAATCAACATTCCAAGACACAACAATATCTCATTTAATGAATAATAATTTCATCAATCTAAAAGTAGATGCAGAAGATCCTATGTATAAAAACTTAGTGACTCAATTTGAAGTCATTTCATATCCAACATATATTTTTGCCAAAAGCAATGGGGATTTAGTATCAAAGGAAACGGGCTATAGAACCTCTGAGGATTTCGAAAAGGTCTGCAATAAGTTACTTACCTTTTTAAAAGATGATCCTTTATCTAAATTATCAACTGATAAGGTAGAACAATTATCTGATGAGGAAATAGAGAATATTCTTAATGACTATTCTAACTACAATTTTGGACTAAAAGAAAGTCTAAAAAAGAATGCCTATGATAAATTAAAAGACAACAATCCTATCACTATAGCAGAGTATAAGTTCTTGTTAAGTAACTACAAACCTAAAGATCAATATCATCTTCTGTTAGAAAATGCTCCTGAGAAACTAACGATGATGAATAGACCTAAATGGAATAGAAGAATCTCAGAGCTTTTCAAAAAACTATACAAACAGGCAATAGCCGATGATGATAAGGAACAGCTGAATGAAATCACTAAAAAATATTTAGCCGCAAGTGAAGGTCCATTAAAATCTCTTAGTTACTTTAAAAATACAAGCAAAGAGATTAAAACTCAGAGGCTTAATTTCTATAAAGATATTGGGGACTATAATCGATACTTCCATGTGGCAGACACATTAATAAATGAATATATGTTGCCTATTAATCCAAAGGACATACAAAGACAAGATAAGTATATGGCAAAGTTAATGATGAATATTATGAACTCAAAGGAAGTAATGGAAGGCACTAAAACAGTTCCGAGAGATAGCATAGTAATTAAACATCCCAGTAGCTCTATGCTTACATATAGACTGAATGAAATAGTAGAAAACATTGTGCACAACTTCGATGAATACACATATCTATCTAAAGCGCAAGAATGGATAGATCTATCGATAGCTTTTATAGACCTACCAGAATCTCACCTTATTAAAGCTGCAATTTTCAAAAAAGAAGGCCTTATAGAAAAATGTCAATCAGAAATAGAAATTGCCAAATCATCCATTTACTTTGACAAAAAATGTACAGACTTGATGGAGGAATTTAAATTGTAGTAAAGGGCGTATAAGAATTTAATTTTTAGTTCCTTTTAGTTGAAGAAACAAAAGATCTCAAAGAAAAAATCCTCAATAGATTCGATGCTAAAGTTGATGAGTTAGATATGAATGATTTATATTCTATTTACCTAGTCCAAAGCAGTCACTAAAAGCTTAAAAGAAATCTCATTTTTATTAAAAAAAATCTTAACGCAATAAGGAAGTACGGCATCACTGCATATTCCTCTTGACTATCCTCTGTTAAGTACCCTATAACGTCCTACATCTAACCGTTAATCCACCATATCAACCGATAATCATCTCAGAAGCATCAAGGATAGAAAAATATTATGAAAGATAAAATGTAAATGATAACTTACAGACAGCTTCCCTAAAAGCTACAATCAGCTACAATAAGTCTAAGTAGCATTATATAAGAATATGTGCTATATGTATATTCTAAATAGCACACATATGGTAACCGTGTGGATAATACTACACGTCTCTAAACGCATACAAACTTGTGAAATAGTGTAAATAAACGTATGACAACGACTCATGTACACTGATTATCATTCAATTATAAAATGAGTTACGTATATATGGTTGTTAGCGATAATTCGAGACACGAAAAATATTAAGTCTAAGATTATAAATGAATCTCAATACATATAGAATTTACAGATAACCAAAAATTGATTACATTCTACCTCTTAACGAATTCAAATAATTTACCTAATGATAGATAGAATCAAAAGATTGACAATAGCGGCTTTAGTTTCTGATGACATTCTTATGGGGATTTTAGTTCTTAAAGGAGGGAATGCCCTTGATCTCGCTTATGATATTACCAATAGAGGTAGTGTTGATATTGATTTTTCCATGGACACAGATTTCACTATTAATGAGAAATCACGAATCAAAAGTCAATTGCAACATTTACTTAATAAAGAATTTGTCAAAGAAGATTTGGTAGCATTTGATGTTAAACTTACTGAAAAACCTAAAGTCATTGAAGATGCTGTTAAGAATTTTTGGGGAGGCTACTTTGTTGAGTTCAAAGTAATTTCAACTGAAAAATACAAATTATATAAAGAAGAGTTAGAAAGCTTAAGAAGAAATGCTATCTCTTTGCATTCTGACAATTCAACAAAATTTACGATTGATATTAGCAAACATGAATATGTTGCTAAAAAAGTACCTAAAGATTTAGAAGGTGCTATTGTCTATGTGTATACTCCTGAGATGTTAGCACTAGAAAAGCTTAGAGCACTTTGTCAGCAAAATCCGAAATACAAAGACATAGTTATAAAAATGACTCCAAAATCTAGAGCTAGAGATTTTTATGATATTTACAACATCAATCAAACTTTCTCCATAGACTTCACTTCTGAGGAAAACATAGAATTATGCAATTCCATATTCGAAGCAAAGCATGTGCCACTTGATCTCATAAGAGAACTACCTAATCAAAAAGACCTTCATAAAGAAAGTTGGCCAAGTGTTATTGACACTGTCAATCCCGATATTAAACTTGAGAATTATGATTTTTACTTCGATTATGTACTGAAGTTGTTTTCTCATCTATAAAACCTTGTTAAAAGCTTGCATTTGTGATTGAAAAAGTCGAATTTTATCGTGAATAAAAACATATATGTTTTTATTCACACCTAAAAGTCATTATTCTAACTGTATCCATCTCACTTTTAATCTAATATATCAAGCAAAAGTCAAAAAATATTTATACTTTTATATACTAAGCATATATGCTTAGTATATAGTCAAAACCAGAAAATGGGACGCAAAAATCTACTTGACTATTCAATCGAAGACATTGAACATTTTTTCGATTCTATTGAACTTAAGTCATTTAACTACACGAAAATCAGAGATATAATTAATGACAATAGGAAAGAGCTAAACATAACGTCAAGAAGAACTGTAAATAGTGTTCTTAAATACTTGATTAAAAAGAACCTTCTATTTCTAAATACTATAATTAATTCCTCAAACGAACAAGAACAGATTTATACTTGGAAAACTCAAGATGAGTATACAGTAATATCTGGTATCAAAAATGATGCATATTATGCATTTTACTCTGCCTTATTCCTTCATGGACTAACATTACAAATTCCAAAAACACTTTATCTCAATAGTGAACGCTCAATCCCATTGAATTCCGATGGCGAAAATCTATTAACTCAAAAGGCGATTGATGTTGCATTTAATAAACCACAAAGAAAAAGCAAAACTTTCTTTAAATACAATGCAAAAAAGATAATAATAACTAACGGTAAATACACTGAGAAATTAGGTGTTTATCCAATACAAATTTTAAAAAATAATAGTACCAAATTTTATTATTGTACAGATTTAGAACGAACTCTTATAGACATTAGTGTAAGACCTGTATATTCAGGAGGTGTTTTTGAAGTATTAGAAGCTTATAAAAGTGCGAAGGAGAAAATCGACATATTGTTAATGAAAGAATACATAGAAGAATTAAATTACACTTACCCTTATGAACAAATTATTGGTTTTTATTTAGAAAAAGCTGGTTATAATAACGACCAAGTCCAAATTTTTGATGTTCCAAAAGAATATGATTTATATTTAACTTATGAAATAAGAAATAAATTATTTAATCCAAAATGGAAAATATACTATCCAAAAGGAATGGAAGGGTAACTATCGCTAATCGAGTAGACGGTCCCACCAGTGATAACGGATGGGATGCGCCTACGCCAGAGGCGTACGGGTCTCACACCACCGTACCCATTAACCACCCACCTAATGCCGAGCTTAATAAGATTCTTGCGCTTGCGTTCGGGTTTCTTCAAACCTGAAATGGCACTACAGTTATATAACTGGGTAGACGAGAGAGGCGGTAATTATTATATCCCCGATAGAAGACTTAATTGAATAGTATGTCAAAACAAAAACCTCTTTCTGTTCAGCCTATGATTGATAGTCTTATTAAAAATGATATTGATTACAGTACAGCTTTTGATCTCATTAAAGCTCTCCCAAAGCCATGGCATCGACCAGAGTGGAAGGAACTAAGAGAAAAGCTTATAAAAGATTATTGCGAAAAATGCGGTAGCAAAGAACCACCTTGCGTTATACAGCATTTATTACATCCTACACAGTTCCGAGAGATAAAAGCAGAAGCAATGCAGAAATTTTCGGAACTACATCCTGAGTTGATAGTTCAAATAAAAATCCTAAGAGAAAATAAACTCTACCAAGCTTTGTCCAAAGTGCTCACACTTGCTCAATTTAATGATGTTAGACTCAATGCATATGTCGATAATGTTTTGGATAGCTTGAGTTTAGATGTAACGGATATGGTCAATGAGGCAGCTATAATAAGAGATTGCTGCCCAGAGTGTAGCCGCTTAGTCACTATACGACATTATAGAAAGACATGGAAGAAATATAAGTGTGAGGATGGACACATATTTGAGACACCGAGTAAAATAATTTGGTATAAAAAATATAGAACTAAAGATAAAGTTGAGGCCATTAGATCAGCTAAAATTGATGTACTAAGAAGATACAAGAATCCTATTGATAAAAAGATATATGAATTAAGTAAAGAAATAGATAGTTAAGTAGGTAAAGAAGCAATATTAAAAGCTTTTGAAGAAAATACTATTTATATGAGCATGAAACACTCTAAGACATATTGTAAGAATTGTCCTTATGTGGAAGATTATAAAAATGGTCTTGTTAGCTGATTATATAAAGGTATAGTTAGAAATCAGTATTATATTTAGACCAAAGAATTTTATTAAAGAATGGGGCTACCTGTAAACATAATAGATTTAATAAACGGTCACACCATAGAGTCAGAACGATTAGAGTTCAAGCAAGGCTGGAATCCAGAGAATGTGATACATTCTATGTGTGCTTTTGCTAATGATTTTCACGATTGGGGAGGCGGCTATATTATAGTCGGGGTTAATGAGAATAATGGACAGCCTGTTTTACCACCTGTTGGCTTACGACAGAATCAATTAGACCCTATTCAGAAGAAGATATTAAGCCTTGGTTACAAGATATCTCCTAATTATTTTCCTATCGTCTCTCCCTATGTAATAGATGGTCAACACATTTTAGTTATTTGGTGCCCGGCAGGAGATAATAGAATCTATGAAGCGCCTACAACCTTAGGAAGTAACCGATCAAGACGACCTTATATTAGAATAGGATCTAATAGTATCATCGCCCGAGGAGAGAACTTAAGAAGACTGCATGAATTAACTGTCCGAATTCCCTTTGATGATCGGATCAATAATCAAGCAACTATTGACGATCTTGATTTGGGGTTGATTAGAGAATACTTACAAGAGATCAGAAGTGATCTTTTTGAACCAAGTGCCAGTATGAATTTTAAAGATCTATGTAGGACGATGCTGATTGCTAAAGGCCCAGATGAAAACATAAGACCTATTAATGTTGGATTACTTTTTTTTACTAATGATCCTCATCGATTTTTTGATCGATCTCGTATAGAACTGGTTTGGCATCAAGACGATTCTGGCAAGAATTTTCAAGAACATATATTCGAAGGCCCTCTACATAAGCAATTACGAAGAGTTCTATCTTTCATCTCCGCAAATGTAATCACAGAGCAAGTCCAGAAGAATGACAATACAGCAGAAGCCAGTCGTTACTATAATTATCCTTATGCGGCGATTGAAGAAGTTCTATCCAATGCTGTCTATCATAAAAGCTATGAATATGGTGCTCCTATAGAGATTCAGATCTTTCCAGATCATATGACGATCTTAAGTCATCCTGGCCCTATGGCCCCGGTCAATAGTGAAGTATTGGCTAATCAGAAGAGGATTATAGCACGTAACTATCGTAATCGCAGAATAGGAGATTTTCTAAAAGAGCTTAGACTGACTGAAGGTCGTGGCACAGGTTTCCCTACAATTTATGACACCATGGCGTCTAACGGTTCATCTGATCCTCAGTTTGACACAGACGAAAAGTCTTATGTGATGGTCACTTTGCCTGCATTATTTGGGTCAGGAAGTAACCAAGCAAGCAACCAAGATAACATTCTGTTATTCAATGACTTAGATGATTTGATTACATATAGTAACGTAGCAAGTAACCAAGCAAGTAACCAAGCAGGCGATACGGCAGATGATATAGTATTATCAGAAATTCATGATAAAGTAATTCCACTTTTAGACATAGCTCAAGATTGGATTAAGCGAAGTGAATTAATAGAAGCAATAGGTTTGTCTAATCAAACTAAGAACAAAAAGAAATACTTAGATCCGCTTTTAAAAATAGGATGGATTGTTATGGAATATCCTGATACAGAAACACATTCTAATCAAAGGTATAGAACAAGTACTTCTGGAAAGAAGATTTTAAAAATTATCAAGAAAGAGAATTGAAACTAATAGACAACATAAATAGTCGCCTTGGTGAAGATCTAAAAACCACAATTAAGATACAGTAAACTGTCGATTGCAGCGTCTACCTTTTCTATCTATTCTTTTGAAGCCTTAAGGAAAGAGCTTTCTAAGATTGAGGAACTGAGATTTATATTTACTTCCCCTACTCTCATCCAAGAAAAATTTGAGAAAAGTATCCGTAAATTTTATATACCTCATATCTATCATGAAGCAGACCTGTGTGGCGGAGATTTTGACTGAGATTGATGAATCAATTAAACCAACGAGCCATTGCCAAAAAATGTGCTAATTGGGTTAAAGACAAAGTAATCTTCAAGACCAAAAAACAAAGTAGTCAGCCATTGGCAGGCGTTATGCATGTACAGAATAATCAGAACGAACAATATGCATATAGTGGAATCAGTGGCTTTACTACAGCCAAATGTCAGATAAAACTGATAAATATAATACGTGGAGGTCATTTATGGGTAGTAATTGGCAAAAGATAAAACTCGATATCTACACTAAAAACCAACCAGTTAATGCAACATTTGGCTTAGAAGTTTTATACTAATAATAAGTGTAACAAATGCTAATCGATTAGACGGTCCCACCAGTGATAACTGATGGGATGCGCCTACGCCAGAGGCGTACAGGTCTCACACCACCGTACCCATTCAAATACGCTCAGGGCAGGCAGTACGGGTCTCCCCGCATGGCGGGGATGAAAGGTCCATAAGACCACCACATTAACTCAATAAATTATCAACTATAAAACAGCTTACTTAAGCTAAATGGAAAACGAACAATATCCATATGTAGAGTTTATATCAAGGAACAATATATGATAATGACTACAGAGACCAAATCAAAACTAAAGCGATTCTTTAAGAAATACCTGATCGCTATTGTGATATTTATAGCAATACTTGTAATATTCCGCCTCCTATTGCCAACTATAGTCAAGAAGTATGTCAACAAATCACTATCAAATCTCCCTGGCTATTACGGTCAAGTAGAGGACATAGACATTAGCTTATTACGAGGAGCCTACGTAATAAATGGACTCTATCTTAATGTAGTAGATGCAGGATCACAAGTACCTTTTCTTAACTTCCCCGAGACAGATATATCTGTAGAATGGAAGTCGCTATTTAAAGGAAGCATAGTTAGCGAAGTGTATATGACAACGCCGGAGGTCATCTATGTTCTGGAAGATATGCAGACCAGCCAAATTGAAACTGAAGAAGAAGACTGGACTCAAACCTTAAGAGACATCATTCCTATAAGTATAAATCACTTTGAGATAACTGATGGTAAGATGGCATTCGTACAGACATCTGCGGACCCAAGTATAGATATGCAAATCCATTCCATCAATATGATAGCAGAAAATTTAAGGAATGTCGATCCTACTGATCAGAAGTTACCATCTGCAATAAAAGCCACTGGCATATCTATAGGTCAAGGCCAATTGGATGTTGCAGGAAGAGTTAATATCCTTAAAGAAATCCCAGATCTTGATCTTGATATCTCTTTAGAACCTATAGACATCACTGCTATTAATGACTTCAGCGATCATTATGGCAAAATTGATTTTGAAGAAGGCGACGTTCGTTTTTTTAGTGAGGTCGTTCTGCTTGATAGTGTTGTAGATGGCTACTTTAAAGTATTATTTGAAGATATAAAATATACAAGTGAAGAAGATGGATTCGTAGAAAAAATCTGGGAGGGTCTAGTCAGTGTATTCACATTCATATTAAAAAATCAAAAGACGGACAACTTTGCTCTTAAGGCTCCGATAGAAGGAAAGGTCGATAACGCTTCTGTAGAGGTATGGACCACAATAGGTTCTATTCTGAAGAATGCATTTATCGAAGGCTTCGATGCTGAGATAGATGGAGAATTAAAATATGATGACCCGGAAGCCAAGAAAAATAACCTTGAAGACGAATCAGAATCCAATGACAAGAAGTGGTTTCAATTTTGGAAAAAATCGAAGAAAGATTAAAAAATTAGAATTAGAACTATAATCACGATTATAAA
>Ga0209185_1000517_pt1 | contig 44829 bp, 39 predicted proteins | sample SidtaG_2_FD_187425 | JGI IMG/M metagenome (GOLD analysis project Ga0209185, IMG submission 187425) | Marine algal microbial communities from Sidmouth, United Kingdom - Sidmouth_Asex2 metaG (SPAdes) (version 2) | ecosystem: Host-associated > Algae > Red algae > Unclassified | place: Sidmouth... | reverse complement strand
GCTTGTTGGCTTGTCTTTGATTGTATTTCTTTTGGGCTAAGTCAACTTTATATTCACCACTTCTTTGGTCTGAATTTCGTTGCAATTCTCTTGAAATAGTAGATTTGTGAACTCTAATACTTTTGGCAATTTCTGTAAAACTATTTCCTTGCTTTTGCAAATGGTAGATTTCATATCTTTGATGTAATTCTAAATGGGCCATTATTTTTAAGTTTTAGTGACCTAAAAATATAACCTTTTTAGTACTCTTCACACTTTTTCATTTTGCCTAGGCAAAATGAAAAAGTGTGAAGAGTTTTTTTATAACAGCTAAAGCTGTTGCGTTTATAACTTGAATCTAAGCTTTTAAATAGCAGATAATAATTTTCAGAGAAGAACTCATTTCAGTATTATTTAAATTATGAACTCGTTTAAACTTTTTTGATTGAAGCGAAAAATAGAGATTTTTTGCTCAATTGAAATCATTTTATGGTTGCATAGCATCGCTACGGAACAAAAAAATGATAAAAAGTGTGTGAAAAAGATCATTTTGCAGCCAATTGAAAAAAGTTTAAACGAGTTCTATAAATCGACTAAATAATATTCCGTGTACCATTAAAATTTTCCCTAAATTCAGTAGGAGTACATCCTTGTTTTTTTTTAAATCGTCTATTAAAATTTGATATATTATTAAAGCCGCAATTGAAACAAATTTCAGAAATACTTTCATTAGTTTCTATAAGTTTTCGGGTGGCATATCCTAACCTGTGTTCATTTACAAATTCAGTAAATGTTTTCCCTGCTCGCTTTTTTATAAAGCGACTGAAAGAAATGACGGTCATATTTAATGCTAATGCAGCATCTTCAATCATTATTTTCTTGTTATAATTTTCTTTAACAAAATTGTATACTTTTTCTATTCTTTGGCTATTATGAAAATCATCTTGATCTTCAAAAGAAAGATTTGTCAAACTTTTTTTGTTATTAGAAGTAGCTAAGTCGTAAAGTAATGCTTGAAATTCAATAAAATTTTTAAAGCCATTTTTTTTACTCAAAGAATTAAGTCTTTTTTCAACGTTTATAATAGTTTCTTTTGAAAATAAAATACCATGATTAGAAGCTTTTAATAGCTCCTTAATAGGCTTTAAAATATTTTTATTTAATAAAAGTGAGTCAAATAAGTATCTTGGAAATTGTATAGTAATCTCGTGAAATATTTTTGAATTGTCATTTTTAAAATCTTCCCACCCGTGGTAAACATTGGGCCCCACCATTACTAATTCATAATCTTCAACTTCTCCGATATGATCACCTACAATCCGTTTTGCACCTTTAGCATTACGAATAAAATTTATTTCATACTCTGGGTGAAAATGTATGGGAAATGTAAAATCATTTCGTCTTCTATTAAAAACTAAAAAACAATCGTCTTCCTTTAAAGGTGTAATTTCTCTATGTATAATCATATGTAATAAATAAAGAGTTAAATAATGATATAAAAGTACAATTAAAAATGATAAAATAGTACACATATAATTCTGGCACATATAAATTAAGTTAATGTAATAATAATAATATAAATCTATTTTAAAGTATTTTTTTTATTAAAAAAGCTGTAAATCAATTAATTATGTTTTTTGGGATGATTATTTTTAGGTAAGGTGTAATTAAAAGTATTTGTGAGTTGTTGCAAAAGTATCAGTAAATGATGTAAAAATACTAGGTATACTTCGTTTTCATGTATATTTTTGAACTATCTATTTTGTGAAATATTCATTTTATAGTATCTCAAAGTGAGAAAGTCATAAATTTTTTCAATTTTTATTGAAAGTAAACTAATTAAACTAACTATTATGAACAAAAACCTTCGATTTATTTTGATGACACTATTTTCAATATCTTATTTGACGGTGTTTGCGCAAGTTAAAACGATTACGGGAAACGTTATTGAAGAAAGTGGGTTGCCTTTACCAGGAGTTAATATTACGGTAAAGGGATCTTCGACTGGTGCTTCTACAGATTTTGATGGAAATTTTTCTATTGATTTAGCAGATGGACAAGAAATTTTAGAATTCACTTATTTGGGTTATGAAAGTCAAGAGGTTAATGTGATTGATGAAACGGCTTTGAAAATAACCATGGTTCCAGATCTTATGGACCTTGGAGAAGTTGTAGTAATTGGATATGGCTCAATGAAAAAAAGTGATTTAACTGGTGCAGTTTCGTCAATATCTGGTGATGATTTATTAAAGGTGGCATCTAATAGACCTGTAGAAGCGCTTCAAGGTCGTGTTGCGGGTTTAAGTGCCGCAAAATCATCAGGAAGGCCTGGTGCAGGTCTAAAGGTGAGAATTCGTGGTGTTGGAAGCACAAATAATTCCGACCCATTATATGTAGTTGATGGTATTCCTGTTGGGAGTGATATTGAGTTTTTAGCACCAGAGGATATTGAAAGTATTGAAATTTTGAAAGATGCTTCATCTACAGCTATTTATGGAAATAAAGGCGCTAATGGTGTAATTATAGTTACTACAAAGTCAGGAAAAGCAAACAGCAAGCCTGTATTTTCTTTTAATACCTACTTAGGTGTTGCGGAAGTTGCAAATAAAGTAGATGTATTAAATGCTTTTGATCATGCTCGCTTAATAGTAGAGGCAGCAGATAATGATGGACAGGTGCTTCCTACAAATTTAGAATCACGTATTAATTTTGTGTTAGCAAATAAATCACAAGGAACAAATTGGCAAAATGAAGTTTTTAGAAAGGCAGTACAAAAAAATTATAACTTAAGTGTTAGAGGTGGTCTTTCAAGTAATGATGCTTCTGGAAGACAATTAATGTATTCTTTAAGTGGTACCATTTTTGACGAGCAAGGAACAATTGAAAACACAAATTTTAAAAAGTATATTTTAAACTCAAAAACGGAATATCAATTCAATGATAAATTTCAAATTGGTGTACAGTTGGATTTGTTTAGAAGCGAAGCGGGAGATTTTCCAGAAGGCATTTACGGTGGACCAATACCATTAGCGTTAACATCTAGTCCAATTGATAGTCCAGTTGATGCAGAAGGCGAATTTCAGCAATTGTATACAGCCTTTGGTAATAATCCATCATTATTAATTGATCATTTGGGTAGAGGGCAAAATATAACAAATTCTTATGGATTAAGGTCTTGGTTAGAGTATAAAATAACAGATGATTTATCTTACAAGACAAATTTTAAGCTTTCACGAGGGACGATTCACAATAAAAAATACAGTCCTATATATGATTTAAATGAAAATTTTAATAGACGACAAAGTGAACTGTATGAGCAAAGAGGGGAGTTTTATAGCTGGACATGGGCAAACTTATTAAATTATTCGAAAACGTTTGATGATACTCATAAAGTTATCGCAACGCTGGGGCAAGAGTATTCATATAATTTAAATTCAGGTTTTAGCGGTACGGGTATTAACGTTTCAGAAAATCCAAACAATCAATATTTAAACTTAGCGAAAACCTTTAAGAAGCGATTAAATTCCTATCAATCACAAGGGGGGACTAAATCGTATTTCGCACGTGGTTTTTATTCCTTTGATAATAAATATATGTTTACAGGAACTATACGATACGATGGTTCAAATAAATTTTCAGGAGATAACAAATGGGGGCTATTTCCTGCTTTTGGAGGGTCGTGGAAGGCAGATGAGGAATCGTTTATTGAAGATTTAAATGTTTTTTCGGCATTGAAATTCAGAGCAGGTTGGGGACGCGTAGGAAATCAAGCGAGCGCTCAAGCCGGAGCGGATGTTGCAAATATTGGTAATTATTCAATGCAATATGTATTTGGAGGAGGGCAACTTCAAGGTGGGACACCAACCAACGTAGTAAATCCAGATTTGAGATGGGAAGTTGTAGAAACACAAAATTACGGTGTTGATATGGGTTTCCTAAATGGAGACTTAAGTCTTACCGCAGATTATTTTATAAAAGAAACCAAAGATATGATTACTAGGGTAGCATTACCAGGTTATTTCCCTAAGGACCGTCCAAATGCTAACATAGGTACGATGAGTAACACAGGTTTTGAATTTTTAACAAATTATAAGAGTCAAATAGGGGCTGTTAATTTTAGTGTAGGAGCCAATATTACATTTATTGACAATGAAATCATAAAATTAAATTCTGATGAAGATGCTTTCCTTGATGGAGGTAATATAGATAAGCTAGGAGCTACAACTAGAACAGAAGCAGGGAGAGAAATTGCTTATTTCAACGGATACCAGACTAACGGAATTTTAAGAACACAACAAGAAGTAGATGATTATAAAAAATCATTACCAGATTCTAACGCTCAGTTAGGTGATGTGCGTTTTGTAGATAATAACGGAAACGGAAAAATTGATGAAGATGATAGAACGTATTTAGGTTCGGCTCAAGGAGATTTTGCTTATGGTTTTAACTTTAGTTTTGATTATAAAGGTTGGGATTTATCAGGTAATTTTTATGGGATACAAGGCAGTGAAATTGTTAATGGAATAAATCTTAGATTATTAGGTGTTAGTGATTATTACAATGCTTATTCAGATAGGGTAAACCGTTTTCATCCTACTAATAATCCAACAGGGACACAGCCAAGGGTTACATTATCTGATGCTAATAACAATTTACGCTTTTCAGACAGATATGTAGAAGATGGATCGTTTTTGAGATTAAAAAACCTTCAAATAGGGTATACGATTCCTTCCGAATATACAAAAAAGGCTCACATTAATAGATTTAGAATATATGTGTCTGGTCAAAATCTTTTAACATTTACAAAATATAAAGGTTATGATCCTGAAATAGGAGATTTAACTCAGGGTGCAGGAGAAGATGTTAAAAGTCTAGGTATAGGTGTTGATTTGGGGAACTACCCTCAACCAAGACTATATTATTTTGGAATAAATGTTTCGTTTTAAAAAAAAAGATATGAAATTATATAAATTAATACCAATTTTAGTTGCTGTTACAGTGTTTTCATCTTGTGAAAATAATTTAACAGAATTAGAAAATATAGGAGTACAAACAGCGGATATTTATTTTAATGATCCTGAAAATGCTCTTGCTGGTTTGACATCAGTTTATGCAGCAATACAAGACGATGAATATTTTGTTTATGGAGATATTTTGTCTGATGATGCGGTTAAAGGGGGAAGTGGTTTTTTTGATTGGGTAGATCGAGAGTATTTGAGAACATTTACAGCCAATTCTGGGAATGGTGTATCTAGAGGAACATGGTCACTAATGTATACTGTAATTGTACGTGCCAACGAAGTGATTAATACGCTTCCAAATACTTCATTTGATGAGGATTTAAAAGAACGAATTATTGCAGAGGCAAAATTTTTGAGAGCCTACGCTTACTCAAAGCTAGTGCCATTATTTGGAGGAGTACCTCTAGTATTCGAAAATCTTTCTATCAATAACTTAGAGTTGCCAAGAAGTTCAGTAGAGGAAGTTTATGCTTTTATTAAAAAAGATTTGGATGCTGCGATTGCGGTACTACCTAAAAAAAGTGAATATGCTGCAATCGATTTGGGAAGAGCAACTAAAGGAGCAGCAAAGATGTTAAAGGTTCGTGTGTTGATGCAAGAAACTAGTTATGTATACAATCCAACATTAGCAGCATCTGAAAACTATGCAGTTGACGCTACAGCTAACTGGGAAGAGGTTTATACGCTTACTACTAGTATTATATCGTCAGGAGAATATGCGTTAACAACTAACTTTGCAACAATATTTCAGGAAGAAGGCGAAAATAATAGTGAGTCAATCTTTGAAATTCAACACAAACAAACATTAAATGATTTTAATGAAAGTGTAGGGAATACAACTATTGTGCAAATGGGAAATAGAGATGATTGGGGTTGGTGCTTTAATCTACCGACTGATGACTTATACACTTCCTTTTTAACATCTGACCCAAGACTTTTTTGTACTATTTATGGGCAGGAGTTTGATGTGTTGTATGGAGTTGCTCAAACATGGGATAAACAAATTTGGACTTTAGATAACAATAGCTCTAAAGATGAAGTAACAAAATGTAGATTGAATAGAAAATATGCTTTAGCAAAGGAAAATAGAGATAGTAACCACAATAATCAGGATGTTAACAAACGCGTAATGCGATATTCAGAAGTTTTATTGGCGCATGCTGAAGCTGCTTACTATAAAGGATTAGAGGGAGAAGCTCGTACTTTTGTTAATAGAGTAAGAAATAGAGCGCAAAACTCTACAATGCCATTAGGTTCAGCGCTAGGACAAACTTCTGGTTATACCTATGATGCTGTGGCGGGAGCTTCCGTACCTGCAATACTTACAACGGGAGATGACCTATTATTAGATATTTGGAAAGAACGCCGATTAGAATTAGCAATGGAAGGCATTAGGTATTTTGACTTAATTAGAACAGGAAGAACAGATCTATTGCCCAAAGAAGCTAATTATAAAACCCACGAAGGTCTTTTACCATTACCAGTAGGAGATGTAAATACTTTTGGATTAGTTCAAAATAAAGGTTATTAATATTTTAAAAACAATTAATATGAAAAATTATTTTAAATATTTAGGATTATTAATCCTTGCTTTAACAGCTTTTGTAAACTGTTCAGAGGATAATGAAATATATGATGTAGATTGGCCTGATCCAGAAATTACAAGTGTAAGTACTTATAATGATTTTCTTTCTAGTACGATAACCTTAGAAGGAAATTTTTCAAAAGTAGAAAATGTTTTCTTTGGAAAAGTCGCTGGAGAAAATATTAATATTGCACCCGACGAAAATTCGTTAACAGTAATGGTACCTAGAACAATGGAGGTTACTGGTGCTCCTATAATTGTTGTAAATGAATTTGCTCAAAGTGCTCAAACTACACAAATTTTTATTCCAAAAGTTCAACAAACGTCAGTACTAAAAGTAAGTGAAATTCAACAAGGACTTACATTTACTGTAGAGGGGGATAATGTTGATTTGTTAACAGAGATTTCCGTAGATGGAAAAGTAGTTACTGTAGTTTCAAAAACAATCAATTCAATAATTCTATCAGTGGCAAATATGGGATTAAACGCTGGTCAGTTTGTAGATGTTTCATTTAAAAGTTTGGCTAAAAATGAGATTCCAACAGTTAAAAAAGTAAATGTAGTATATCCTTCAATACTTTATAGTGAAATTATTTTATGGGATTTTGAGGACAGTGAGAATTTATATTCAGGAGAAGGAGAATCAACAATTAAATCTGGCGAGGTTTTTAGTAAACCAGAAAAGTATTTTTCTTTACGTGGACCAGGTTATGGCTGGGATAAAGAAACAGGAAAACTTAGCTTGGTTGATAAACCAGATTTTAGCAAGTTAGTAAACCCATATTTGACAATGGCGGTTAGAACGCCTGCTGGTAGTGCAGGGTATTTTCAAATGCAATTTCCTGGTACATGGAGGCATTTTGGATTTGGTTTTGATACAGGAGGAGAATGGATTATGATTTCTAAGCCTTTGGATGAAGATTGGAACGGTGATGGATGGGACCCAGCCACATTTATACCAGAGTTGAGTTTTAAAGCAGGTAACGCTGGACTTAAACAAGATGTTGATATTGCTTTTATTAAAATTACTGAAGGTCAATATAACGGTAGCCAAGTAGTTGGGGATGTTATAGGAGGTTCTGATAAGCCTTCTAAAATTGTTGTAATGGATTTTGAAGACACAAATCAATGGAGAGATATTTTAAAAGATGATAAATTAGTAGCATCATTAAATTTAAGAACAAGTGATATTGAACCTTTTTATGGAAGTGGATTTTTTACTTATAGAGATGATGGTACTTTGGGAGATTGGGGTGGCTATTGGGGGCAAACCATTTCAAGAACAATGAGAAATACTCAGTTGTCAATTTTTGAAGACCCTTATTTATCACTTGCCTTTAACAGTATCGAAGGATCTCCTCAGTATATCACAGTTAGAGTATTTCAGTATGATGAAAAATTAGAAATGGTACAAAAATTCTTTCCTAATTCTAATGGTTCATGGGAAACAGCTCAATTTAGTTTGTTTAATGCGACTATGGAAAATTGGAGCAAAACAGATACCCCTCTTGGAGAACATTATGCAACACTTAAAACATTAAATAAAACAGCACCTATTGATCGAATTGAAATTGTAATTAATAGAAATGAAGGAAATACTATAGGTGTAAGTCTTGATGAAATAGTGATAACCGAAGGACCTAGATATTAATAATAGTTAATGTAGTTTAATTACAATTTTAGATAAGGGTGTCTAAATATTTAGACACCCTATTGCTAACTCAGTGATTAATATTTCTAGTGCCAAACAAAATAAAATAATATGAAATTAGCCTTTAAAATAATATTACTAGCCTCTTTGTTGTTTTCATGTTCAAAAGATGACACGCCGCTTTTAAATAAAAAAGCAGAAATGCTTTCCTTTTCGATTAAGGAAATTGAACAAGATTTTAGCATAACTGAAAATCAAATTGAAACTATGCTGGTGGAAGAAAGGGATCTAAAAAATCTTACAGCCACTTTTACCACGTCCCCAAATGCCAAAGTATTTATAGGCAATACCATCCAAGCTTCAGGATTTTCAAAAAATGATTTTACAAAACCAGTAACCTATACGGTTCAAGCAGAAGATGGAAGCAAGTCCAGTTTTGTAGTGAAAATTAATAATGAAGCAGAAATTAAAACATTTAAATTATCAGAATTAGGAGGGGTAACTTTCACAATTGACGGATCAAATATAAATGCAACTGTACCTTCTGGAACAAAATTAAAAAACCTTACCGCAGAATTTACAGTAACAAACGGAACATCGCTTTACATTGGAGACGTTCTTCAAGTATCAAATGAAACAAAAAATGATTTTGATCAACCTATAACTTATACTGCTAAAAGTGGTAAAACATCCTCAAGAAACTACATTTTAACAATTATTGAGGCAGAAAATAATTTACCTAAAGCAAATGCAGGGCCAGATAAAATAGCTGTTCTTCAGGCAGGGATATCCACAATAGGAGTAAATTTAAATGCTGGAGCATCAAGTGATGCAGAGGCAGCATTGGTAGCATTCGAATGGAAGCAAGGGGGAACAGTCATAGGTAATTCTAAAAAAACACAAGTTAACCTTCCATTGGGAACACATATTATTGAATTAACGGTTACGGATACTAGCGGAGCAACAGCTACAGATTCTATAAGTATTGAAGTTAGAGCACAAGGAGTTTATTTACCAATAAATTCAAGTGCGACATTAGAAACTAAAAGATTGTTTACTAATATTGCAAACCTAGCAACAAATAATAAGTTTGCTTTTGGTCAAGAGTTTCCTTTAACTTTTCAACTTAATAGTCTTAGCAACAGTTTAAATACCTCTGATTGTAAAGATATCACTGGAGATCATCCAGCTGTTTTTGGGATTGATCCTCATTATATGATTTATAGGAATGCAACTCAACGTCAATTGCATATCGATGAAGCAAAAAGTGCTTATAACAATGGATCGATAGTTACTTTTGACTTTCACCAGCGTAGTCGATTTAGCAATAAAATATATTACAATGATCTTACAGAAATTAGAGACAGAAGTTTAATGTACGACGTTGTAAATGATTTAAACGGTTCTAGGGATTGGTTTTTTAGTAAATTGGATCAAGTTATAGCTATTATTAATAATGATCTAGGATTTCCAGTAGTTTTTAGATTATTCCATGAAATGGATGGAGATTGGTTTTGGTGGGGAACAAGAGCCACAAATCATAGTCCAGAACTATATGTTGATTTATATAAGCTTGCTTCTGATTACATCAAGCAAAGATCCAATTTAGTACTTTTTGGTTGGACGCCTAACGAAAAAATAAGTGTGCAATATTATCCAGGCGATACTTCTGTAGATGTAGTTGGGATTGATGTTTATGATCCTATAGGAGCTACGCTAAAAAACAATTTGATAGACTTAAGTAATTTTGCATTAGAGCATGGAAAAGTTGCTATTTTATCTGAAACGGGATATAGAAATTATGCGAATAAAAACCCTAAATTTTGGACTTCTAATATACTTAAAGCTATTGAAGATGGTGGAAGTGATATAAGAATTGCTTGGGCATTAGCTTGGTTTAATGCACCATGGCATTCTACACAAGATGAAATATATATTCCAAATAGCAATAGTGCTCCAGCGGTAAAAGAAGATTTTGTGAAATTTTATGAAAGTCCAAGTACTTTATTTCAACAAGAAATGTCGGAATTAAATATATACGATTAATAAAGTCACCGATAGTCCAGTTAACATTGATACCTACTTAAATATAAATTAAAAATGAATTACAACGAACGAATACTTAAAATAGAAAGAGACTTCTATAATACGCTAACCAAACCAAATAATGAATTATTCAGTGTAAACGGTGTATATAGTAGATTTGAAAATCCAGTTTTAACAAGAAACCACATTCCATTAAATTGGCGTTTTGATTACAATAAGGATACAAATCCATATTTTATGGAACGCATTGGCTTTAATGCAGTTTTAAATGCAGGAGCAATAAAGTTTAACGGAAAGTACTTGTTAATCGCAAGGGTTGAAGGAAATGATCGCAAATCTATTTTTGCCGTAGCAGAAAGCCCAAATGGGGTAGATAACTTTAAATTTTGGGATAAACCAATTTCTATTCCACAAACAGAAGATTTTGATACAAACGTTTATGACATGAGATTGACCCAGCATGACGATGGTTGGATATATGGTGTTTTTTGTACAGAACGTAAAGATAAAACTGCTCCCGATGGAGACACTTCAACAGCAGTTGCCGCAGCGGGAATTGTAAGGACTAAAGATTTAAAAAAATGGGAGCGTCTACCAGATTTAATATCAACGACAGGTCAGCAACGAAACGTTGTGTTATTTCCTCATTTTATTAATGGAAAATACGGTTTTTATACAAGACCTCAAGACGGATTTATAAATACTGGTAAAGGAGGAGGAATTGGTTTTGGGCTTTCGGATACTATAGAAAATCCAGAAGTTAAGGAAGAAACAATTGTAGATGCTAAAACATATCATACCATTTATGAGGTAAAAAATGGATTAGGTCCAGCACCTATAAAAACAGATCATGGTTGGTTAAATTTAGCCCATGGAGTTAGAAATACAGCAGCAGGACTTAGGTACACTTTATATGCTTTTATGACACATATTGACAGGCCTTGGGAAGTTACTCACAAGCCTAATGGGCACTTATTGGCTCCTTTAGCAGAAGAGAGGGTAGGAGATGTTTCAAACGTTTTATTCTCAAATGGTTGGATAACGGATGATGATGGTAAAGTTTACATTTATTATGCCTCATCGGATACTAGAATGCATGTTGCAACTTCGACCATTGATCAATTGGTAGACTATTGTATTAATTCGCCAGAAGATAAATTACATTCACATTTATCAGTACAAACAATTAACAAGTTAATTGATGCTAATGAAGAAGTTTCCAATCCAATTTCAAATTAGTAAAAAATGAGCATTCAAATTGAAGATAATTTACTACAGCTCAAATCAGAAATGGTTGACGAACTCCAAAATGTTTTAAACTTTTGGAGTTCAGAAGTTGTAGATAATGAAAATTCGGGATTTTTAGGAAGGATAGATTGTTTTGGAAATAAGTTTGGCAATGCTTCTAAGGGATCTGTATTAAATACAAGAATACTTTGGACTTTTTCTGCAGCTTTTCTTAAAACAAACAACATTAAATACAAAAACGTAGCAGATAAAGCTTTTCAATATATAAAAACAAATTTTTACGATATTAACAATGGCGGATTATTCTGGGAAGTTGATTGTCTTGGTAAACCTATAAATAAAAGAAAACAAGCTTATGCACAGGGTTTTGGAATTTATGCATTTTCGGAATATTACAGGGCAACTAAAAATGAAGAAAGTTTAACTCTAGCAAAAGATATCTATAAAATTTTAGAGACTAAGTTTTGGGACAATAAATATGGAGGGTATATTGAAGCACTTACTCAAGATTGGCATTCCATAGAGGATATGCGTTTGAGTGATAAAGATCAAAATGCACCAAAATCAATGAATACTCATTTGCATATTATTGAACCTTATGCAAATTTGTATAGAGTGTGGCCAGACAAACAACTTAAAAAAAGTATAGAAAAGCTTTTACATATTTTTATAGATAAAATTATTGATAAGAATACAGGTCACTTCAATTTGTTTTTTGAAATGAACTGGAAACCTAATTCTACAGCTATATCCTTTGGTCATGATATTGAAGGCGCATGGCTACTTCATGAAGCAGCATTGTTAATTGAAGAAGAAGCAATTCTTAATCAAATCAAAAATACCGCATTAAATTTGGTAGATCTTACTGTTAAAAAAGGGCTTGACAGAGATGGCTCTTTATATAACGAATTTAATAATAATCATTTGGATAGTGATAAACATTGGTGGCCCCAGGCAGAAGCTATGGTTGGTTTAATTGATGCATATCAAATAAGCTTTAATGAGGAATATTTAAAAGGTGTTTTCAAACTATGGAAATTTATTAAAAATAATATAATAGATACTGTAAATGGGGAATGGTTTTGGCGTGTAGATTTTGAAGGGAACCCAAACACTACTGACGATAAAATTGGTTTTTGGAAATGTCCATACCACAACACAAGAGCATTAATAGAGGTAGCTAATAGAATAGACGAACTTTTAAAAGATAACGCAACGCATGATTGAACAAATAAAGCTAAAAGAGAAAATTGGATATAGTTTTGGGGATTTTGCCTCATCTATGTTTTGGAAATTATTTTCCATGTTTTTAATGATTTACTATACCGATGTAGTTGAAATTTCTCCAGCTTCGGTAGGAACTATGTTTTTATTAACGCGATTATGGGACGGTTTAAACGATCCTATAATGGGCATAATTTCTGATAGAACTAAAACTTCTATGGGTAAATTTAGACCCTATTTATTATGGGTAGCAATTCCTTTTGGTATTATAGGAGTATTAACGTTTTCGAGCCCAGAGTTTGGTCCTTCAGGAAAATTAATATATGCCTATGTAACCTATACATTAATGATGATGGTTTACACAGCTATTAACGTACCCTATTCTTCATTAATGGGTGTTATGACCTCAGATACCAAGGAGAGGACTTCTTTAGCATCTTTTAGATTTATTGGAGCTTATTCAGGTGGTATATTCATGACAGCAACAGTTCCATACCTTTTAGATTTCTTTAGAAATTCAGGATCGGATGATGCCCAAAGTTACCAATATACTGTTATCGTATATGCGATTATAGCAGCCTTCTTTTTTATAATGACTTATAAATGGACAAGAGAGCGAGTAAAACCTTTAGTCGAAGAACCATCTATAAAAAAGGATTTGAAAGATTTAGCAAAAAACGGGCAATGGTTTATAATGTTAGGGTCTGGAGTAGCCGTTCTTATATTTAACTCTTTACGTGATGGTAGCATTATGTATTACTTCAAGTATTTTGTTCAAGATCAAGTTTTGCCAGTATTTGGAAATGTAGCATGGGATAAACTAGCGGGAGCTTATATGACCGTTTGGTTAGTATCTAATTTACTAGGAGTACTCTTAGCCAAACCAGCCTCAGCTAAATTTGGTAAAAAGAATGCTTTTATAGGAGCAATGCTTATAGCGGCCTTATTTAGTTTCGTTTTTTATTGGGTAGATCCAAATGCTATAGCTATCATATTTGTACTAAATGTTATTATAGGCCTTTCTGCAGGTACTGTACTTCCATTAATATGGTCCATGTATGCTGATATTGCCGATTATTCAGAATGGAAAACAGGTAGAAGGGCAACCGGACTAGTATTTTCATCCTCTTCGATGTCTCAAAAATTAGGCTGGACTGTTGGTGGAGCTATTACAGGATGGCTATTATCAGCCTATGGTTTTGAAGCAAATACAGAGCAAACAGCGGAGTCCTTAAAAGGTATAAAAATGATGATAAGCTTATTTCCAGCTTTTGGGGCATTAATTTCTGCGTTAATATTATTAATATATAAGTTAAATGATAATTTTATGGATGACATTCTTAAAGAATTGACTTCAAAAAGACAATAATAAAAAATGAAAAAAACTATAATTTTAATATTGCTAACAGTACTTTCAATAAGTAATGTTATTGGGCAAGAAAAAAAAGAAGCTAAAAAAGGCTTTAAAAATTTTATTTCAAGAAAAGGCTATAAATTAATTGATGGAAGTAAGGAATATCGCTTTGTTTCCATGAATATTCCTAATTTAAATTATATTGAAGACGAGTTAAGCTTTGATGCTACAAACCCTTACAGGTACCCTACTGAGTTTGAAATTAGAGATGCTTTTGAAACCGTTAAGCAAATGGGAGGTAAGGTAATAAGAATATACACTTTACCAGTAAAACGAAAAGATGAACCAGAAAATCCAACTTTTATTACTGGACCTGGAGAATTCGAAGAAAAAGCATTTGTAGTTAATGATTTGATGCTTAAAGTAGCCAATGAGATGCAAATTCGGATTATATTTTCACTTTTAAATAATTGGAAATGGATGGGGGGAGCACCTCAATATGCAGATTTCAGAGGAAAAAAGGTTGACGATTTTTGGGTAGATAAACAGTTGATTGATGATTTTAAAAAAACAATTGATTTTACTATAAACAGAACAAATACGCTAACAGGAGTAAAGTATAAAGACGATAAATCTATTATGTGTTGGGAAACTGGGAATGAGCTAATGTCGCCTTATTCTTGGGTAAAAGAAATTGCAGCATATATTAAATCAATAGATACCAACCATTTATTAATGGATGGATTTTACGCTGCGGATAATTACAGGTTTGTCCATAAAGAATCAGTAGAAGATCCCAATGTAGATATTTTGTCATCTCATCACTACGAACAAGATCCATTTATGCAAATTGATGATATTGAAGCAAACTTAAAGGTAATTCAGGGTAAAAAACCTTACGTACTTGGGGAACTAGGCTTTGAGAGTACCAGTGCACATGAGCGTATTTACGATTATATTATAGCAAATAATCAAATCGCAGGAACATTAAATTGGAGTATTCGATCCCATAGGGAAGAAGGAGGATTTTATTGGCATTCTGAGCCAATAGGTCATGGTTTATATAAAGCCTATCATTGGCCTGGTTTTGCATCTGGTTATGATTATGATGAAAAAGGATTGTTGGAATTAATGAGAAATAAAGCATATGAAATTGATGGATTAACACCTCCGAAGCTACCAAAGCCTAAAGCTCCAAAATTATTACCAATAACAAAAGTTTATGCTATATCGTGGCAAGGATCAGTAGGAGCATCAGGATACAATATAGAAAGGGCAGAAAAATTAAGTGGACCATGGGAACAAATAGCCTATAATATTTCAGATGCAAGTGTTCAGTATGTTTCTTTATATAATGATAAAACAGCAAAATTAAATAAATCATATTACTATCGAGTAGAAGCCTTAAATGCATCGGGCATATCAAAAAAATCCAATACAGTTGGGCCTATTAAAGTTCAAAAAAAGGCAGTAATTGATGAGATGGGAAATTTCATGACTTTATATACTTACAAAAATCTAAGTGTAAAAAGTGGAGAGGATAGAAAATTTAAAGAAGACAAACAACGTATACAAGGGGAAAATGAAAGTGAAGTTATTTATTACGCCCCAGGTAAAATTAGTGATGTAAAGATTTTTGCCTTCGAAAAATCTAAAAATCAAGGATTGGAACTCTTAATATCTAAGGATGGCAAGCAATTTAAACCTTTCAAATCTTCGATATCTGGAGAAAATAAAGGAGAGGGAGATTATGGATATTGGAATGGGATGCAGTATAAAATTAACAATTTAAGTGAAGAAGCTTACTTCTTAAAAATAAAATTTAAAGAAAAAACACAAATAGGTAGAGTTTTGATAAGCTACAATTAATATTACAACTATAAAAGTACACGATCCACAAGATAATTATAATATGAATATGTAATTTTACTTCTTCATATTATAAATATTTTGTGGGTTATTTGATTACGATTATACTATTGTATAATAATTAATTTAGAAATAAGTAGTTTATGAACTCGTTTAAACTTTTTTGATTGAAGCAAAAAATAAAGATTTTTCACTCAATTAAAATCATTTTATGGTTGCATAGCATCGCTACGGAACAAAAAAATGATAAAAAGTGAGTGAAAAAGATCATTTTGCAGCCAATTGAAAAAAGTTTAAACGAGTTAAATATATAATAAAAACTAAAAAAAGTTATTTTTAATTATTTTACGCATAAAAAAAGCTAACAAAAACAAAATAAATAAAAAAACAATAAAGTATGAATATTAAATTAATCAGAATCTTCTTAGCTGCACTAAGTTTGTTATTTTGCTATAATAGTTTTGGACAAGGTTTTGTAAAAGTAAAAGAAAATAAATTTACTATTAACAACAAAGAGTACGTTTATATAGGATCTAATTATTGGCAAGGGATGAATTTAGGAGCTCCTAAATCAGGTGATCAGAAGCGTTTAATTAGGGAACTAGACGAAATGAAAGCTTTAGGAATAAAAAACTTAAGAATAGTAGCAGCAACGGAAGGAGATGAAGAGATGAGGTTCAGTATTCATCCAGCATTACAAACAAGTCCAGGGGTTTATAATGAAGATTTATGGGAAGGTTTAGATTTTTTACTTTTAGAAATGAGTAAAAGGGATATGAAAGCCATAATGGTGTTGGGCAATTTTTGGACATGGAGCGGTGGTTTTCCACAATATTTAAAGTGGGCTAATTGTGGGCCTATTCCATTTCCGCAAGATGAAGATATTTCATGGGATCAATTCACCGCATATTCAGAGCTGTTTTATTCAAATATGGAGGCTCAAAAAATGATGAATAATCACATTGAAAAAGTGATAAATAGAAAAAATAGCATATCTAAAATAATGTATAAAGAAGATCCTACAATCATGGCATGGCAATTGGCGAATGAGCCAAGGGGTTATAATTCCTCTGAAGCATTTCTGGAGTGGACTAAAAGTACATCGGCTTATATTAAAAGTTTAGATACAAATCATTTAGTTTGTTTAGGTACGGAAGGAAATACAGACAAAGCATCCGCAGGAACAAACGTTTACCGCGATAATAATAATGAAAATATAGATTATGTTACAATGCATATTTGGGTACAAAATTGGGGTTGGTTTAATCCAGCACAAGGAGAGGAAAAGTATAAAGAAGCACTTCAAAAAGTAAATGAATATTGGGATGTACATTTAGCAGCTGCAAAAAAATTAGGTAAGCCAATAATACTTGAAGAGTTTGGTATAGCAAGAGATCAATCTTCGTATGACCCCAAAGCAAAAACACAATGGAGGGATCGATTTTACAGTCACTTATTTGGAAAAGTTTTAAATTCAATTGAAAATGGTGGTGTAGTTAAAGGTTTAAATTTTTGGACATATTCAGGAGAAGGAAGACCATCTAGGCCAGGAGAATACTGGAAAAAAGGCGATCCTTTTTTAGGAGATCCACCACATGAGTTACAGGGTTGGTATGGGGTATACAATACCGATAAAACCACTTTGGATATTATTAAAAAACATGCTATTAAAATAAATAAATAAAATGGATTTATACCCTTTAAAATTTAATCCTGTTTTTTGCTACCGTATTTGGGCAGGAGAAAAATTAAAAACAGAACTAAACAAAAATTATAGCGAAAAAAATATTGGAGAATCATGGGAGATTTCTGATGTAGATGATTTTAAAACTGAAGTATCAGAGGGTAGTCTGAAAGGAAAAAATTTAAAACAATTAATCGAAACATATACTACAGATTTGTTAGGAGAAAAAGTATATGAGGAGTTTGGTAATGATTTCCCTTTGCTTATCAAGTTCATTGATGCTAAGACACCATTGTCTATACAAGTTCATCCAAGTAATGAATTAGCTAAACAGCGCCATAATACGTTTGGGAAAAACGAAATGTGGTATACAATGCAAGCTGATGATGACTCAGAATTGATTGTAGGCTTTAATAAAAAAATAAAGAAAACAGATTATATCAATCATGTAAATAATGGTACTGTTTTAGAAGTTCTAAATAATGAAAAGGTAGAAAAAGGGGATACTTTTTATATTCCTACAGGAAGAGTACATGCAATAGGAGCAGGAGTACTTTTGGCAGAAATTCAGCAAACTTCAAATATTACTTATCGTATTTATGATTATAATCGAGTAGATTCTAAAACCAGTTCTAAAAGAGAATTACATACAGATTTAGCAGTAGATGCAATTGATTATAATTTTAGTGATAACTATAAAACAAATTATAGTTTAAAAACGAATAAGTCTTCAAAGTTAGTACATTCCCCGTATTTTAAAACCAATATTATTGAAATTAAGGGAGAATCAAATAAAGATTATAAAAATTTAGATTCATTTGTAATTTATATGTGTGTAGAAGGTAATACGATTATTGAGCACGATGCTAAAAAATACACTCTTAATTTGGGAGAATCTTTATTACTTCCAGCAATAATTAAAAAGGTGAAAATTAAAGCTGATTCAGCAAAATTATTAGAGGTGTATATTTAGGGTTGTAATAAAATGCAGTAAAAAAATCAATTTTTCATTACTGCATTTTATATGGCTATTTGCTTTTAGTATTTGTGGTAACTTCATTTTTAACTCGTTATAGAGTTATATGTGTTTTAATACAATTTGGGATGCTAATAATATGTATTAGTATGACAAAATATTAGAACAAGTATGCATTGCGGATAGTTATATTAAAATCTACATCATATTTTATAATATTCTCATCAGTATTTAGAATATATAGAGGTGATACTATTTCGAACATAAGATGATTCATTCCATGGGCTTCTTTTTCTACTATTTTTCGTTATGAAATTTGACTATAGGTAACGCTATGCTTAAATTTCATGCTTTAAACTACCAAAAAAATACCCCATTCAATTGGAATCGTTTTACATCCGAAGTGGTATGATTTAAACTTTTTTAAATTGGTTACAAAATGATTTTTTTCACTATAATCAAAAAAGGTTTAAATTATTTTATACTTAATTAAGATGTAATAACTAAGGGCTTTAAAGTTAAATGTTTTTTCTTTCAATAGTAGATAGGTTAATTTAAAGTGCTTTTTTTGATTGCAGTTGTTTTAGACAGAACACGTTTCAAAATTCTTAAAATTTCAATTTGCCTTTCTTCAGTTGCTTCCAATGTTCCAGGTTGTATATTATTAGTAATATTTAAAGTAGGGTTATTACCGTTTAACTGTTTTAGAATTCCCTCATTTTTTGTAGAATTTTTTTGGCTAAAAACACCATTTAAGTTTGATTTGCTGAGGTAGCTGGATCAATTATTGGAGCTTGGTAAGCATCAAACCTATAAATATCTTCAGGTTCAGAAAAATCTTGAATTGTAGCCTAGGTAGTATATCCGTCACGAGTGGCTTCAAGCCTTACTTGATTGCTAGCAAAAGTAGTAACACTGTTGCTTGTTCCTGTAAAATTGGTTTCATTAAGAAATGTGGTAGATGTATTGAGATCTACAACGGATAATTCAGCACTAACTAAGTTTGTAATAGAAATAAATCTTAAAAATTGAGTAGCATCTTGTAAACCAACATCTAAATTGTTGATATTAACAATTGAAGAGGTTAAGTCAGATTCGATTTTCACAAAATTGTCACAAGGAGATAGGACAGCACTACCAGATAAGATTAATTGATAGTCATTAAGATCTAAAATATCTTTTTTAGGAGTTGGAAAAAATGTAGTTATATTGGGTTGATTTAGATTGTTAATTTTGTTAAGCTTAATAAAATCATATAATTCACAAAGGGTTCTATTTCTAGAAATAGTTACTGTTTTAGCAGGGTGATTAATAGCAATTCCAGTATAGTTAGCTACCGTAGTAGTATTTATTTCTGTAATAAAATTATCTTCAATAATTATAGCTTTATCACTAGTTGATTTGGTGAAGTCTCGGGTTACAGCGTAATATTTTTTGAAATAATTAGCAACAACAAGTGTAGACAATCCACGATTAAAATTTAAGCTTACAGCATTATCTATCTTTAGGACTTCCTGCGTTAGAATTGTACCTATAGCATCCGTAGTCAAATTGTAATCAAAAACAGCACTAGTATTATTATATAGTAGCGTGTTGAGGTTTGCTAATGGCGCTAAATTTTCATCAGTAAGCGAAACATCATGAGTATAATATTCTTTTACTCTATTAGCATTTCCGCTATAACCTGTCCACCCAATTGGCTTTTTGGGATTTACAAAAAAGAAATCAATATTTCGTTGCTCAAAATTCCAATCCAAAGCATCCCAATCCATGTTAAAAGATTTAAAATCTCCATTGGCACCAGAGCCTCCAACAAATCGATTTACTCCTCGTAATTTTAGATTATTTATTATTTCAGTTTCTCCATTTAATCTAGCCCCTGGCTCAAAATTTAAACCATTAACAGTATTAATAGTAATATTGTTTAAAGTAGTATTAGTTTGGAAGTGTAAATAATCAGCATCACCATAGCCAGAAAATGTTACATCTTCAAAATTGAAAGTGTAATTACCATTATTAAAAAAATCACTACGACCATTAGGCACACCTTAAAGAAAAAATACTCTAGTAAAATTAGCAGGATTAGCAGAAATAAAAGTACGGAGTTGATCGCCTGTAGTTGGACCAGTAATAAAAATAGTTGGTCTAGTACCCCCAGGAAAACCCGTTGAACCTGCTGTAGGATTAAAAGTTATTTGTGAAAAACCAGTAATTATAAAGCATATAAAAGTACCAAAAACTAGTAATAATTTAGTCATTTTATATATAGGTTAAGCTAGTAATTGTTGGTAAATCCGAAGGCTGCGTACCAGATCCCATAGCAAAATTTTCAATATTAAAATTTGTTTTAGAAAACCGAGATACCATCCAATTTGTGGTATTTATTTTGGTTGATACATAGTAAAAATTAGTGTCTTCAAAAAAAAGTTCGTTTTCAACAATTGTTTTAGAGTCCTCGTTTAATATCCTAGTCCATTTTATGCCATCAAAAAAGTAGTAATTCGATTCATCTTCAACATACATTATATTTCCTTGAGTATACCCAGTGCCAGTAGTTATATTAGTAAGTGTGCTAGTTGTAGGAACTCCTATCGTATCAAAAGGATTTACTTGCGAAAAGAATAGCAATAAAAAATAGAATGAATGGTGTTAAAAGCAAATTTTTTGCATTGATTAATCGTGTAATAATTAGAAGTAAAACTCGAAGTTTAATAATGCAATTCTAAAACAATTTTACATATCTAAATGGTGAGCCAATAGCACCACAATCCCCAGATTCTTTTGCTAAAAAATTGTAATTTCCTGCTCTTACATTTTCAAAAATGGGTGATTCTTGAAATTTTTTACCATCTAATGAGTATAAAAACTCACCTTCTTTTTCAACAATCATTTTTAATTGACTGCCATCGGAAATAACCCTATTAATAGCTGGTCCTTTTGCATTTATTACCTTAAAATATTTAGTGGTTGTGCAATTGTCTTCTTCATTTTTTCGATAAGTAACCGAATAGTTACCAATATCGTATACTGTAATAGTCTCGGTATCTTCTTCAGTACTCCAATTGTATTCAAAAGCACCAACTTTTGGATCGATAATTAATTCACCTCCATAGCACATTTCCAGAACAACTCTTTCTTGAGATTTTGATAGTGATGACGAAACAACTACTTCAATTGGTATGCGTTTTTTGAGCTTACAAATTTTATTTGATACTTCTGTATAAAACGTATATGTTCCAACTTCTAAACTAGATGGTGCATATATGTCAGATTCACTTAGTAAAAGACCTTCAGTAGCTTGATCATACCATTTAATGTTTAAACCCTCGGTATTACCAAATAATATTTTTATCGAGCTGCCAGAGCAAAACTCTTGAGAAGTTGGTATACCAGAAACAGATGGGCTATTGTCATTTAATTCACAGAATTTTAATTGTGAATAAGCAAAAGCGCCATAAAATAAAATGATATATAAAACAATTTTTTTAATATCCATAGTAGTAACTATAATATTTTATTTTAAAATAGATTAAAACGAATAATATTATAATCTATTGTAATTATTTTAACAAAATGTAAAAGTAATTATTTTATGTGAATTAAAATCATTTTGGATTATACTAATCCTTATAAATTGATGAAACAATTTTATATAAATTGTAATTGCAACAAAACAAAAAAAGAAACTAAACCTTTTATATTTTACAACGTCTAAAGAGTATAATTAAAAAAATAAATTTTGATTAGCGACAAACATTTTTTTGAATTAATTAAAAATAAAAAGCAACAAGAAAATGCTTTTAAGCAATTGATAGGCTCGTATCAAAAGCTTTTATTGGCATATCCAAAAGTTAGTTTTATTACACCAGGATACAGATGATGTTTTGCAAAATACTTTTCCAAGCAATAAAAGATGTATTTAAAGCAATTTTGACTGAAGCACAAAAATTACAAATACGGGTAAAACAAAAAAAAGTATTCATAATTAAATCGACCATTTATTAATGTGCTACTATCTTATAGTTATTTCTTCTTTTTTTTATAATAGTCTTCAATTATAGTTTTCCTGCCAATAGTTTTAGTAATAATATCATTTTCTAAATTCCACGCACGTGCAGGCGAATATTCTCGTCCATACCAAATAATTTGTAGATGCAAATCGTTCCATATTTCCTTAGGAAATAAGCGTTTAGCATCTTTTTCCGTTTGCACAACATTTTTACCATTTGTAAATCCCCAGCGGTACATTAATCGGTGGATGTGTGTATCTACAGCAAACGCAGGGATTCCAAATCCTTGGGACAGCACAACACTAGCCGTTTTGTGACCAACGGCAGGTAATTCTTCTAAATCCTCAAAAGTAGCGGGTACCTTGCCATTGTGTTTGTCAATTAAAATTTGGGAAAGACCATGTATTCCTTTCGATTTCATAGGTGATAATCCTACAGGGCGAATAATTTCTTTAATTTCTTCAACAGTTAATTTTACCATATCATACGGATTATCAGCCTTAGCAAAAAGTAAAGGAGTAATTTTATTTACACGGACATCAGTACTTTGTGCACTTAAAAGTACAGCAATTAGCAAGGTATAGGTGTCAATATGATCTAAAGGAATCGGAATAACAGGATATAAATCATTTAAGGTATTTATAACAAAATCGACTTTCTCTTTCTTTGTCATTTTCATAATTTTACGTAAAAATAAGAAATATGACTACATTAAAAGTAGGAGACAAGGCACCTAGTTTTTCGGCTTTAGACCAAGACGGTAATACACATAGTCTTACAGATTATAATGGAAAAAAATTAATTGTATTTTTTTATCCTAAAGCAAGTACGCCAGGTTGTACAGCAGAAGCTTGTAACTTGAGTGATAATTATACCGAATTACAAAATAAAGGATATGAGATTTTAGGCGTTAGTGCAGATAGCGCTAAGCGCCAGTCTAATTTTAAAAATAAGTATGCGTTTCCTTACCCATTATTAGCCGATGAAGATAAAAGTGTAATTAATGCTTTTGGAATTTGGGGGCCTAAAAAATTTATGGGAAAAGAGTATGACGGAATCCATCGTACCACCTTTGTTATTAATGAAAAAGGAATTTTGGAGCAAGTAATTTTAAAGGTAAAAACTAAAGATCATACAGCGCAAATATTAGCAGGCGCATAATGTGTAGTTTATATAGTTTGGTTTTGCTTAAATTGGTTGTATTATTTTAAATCTATTACCAAAATAGTATATTGATATTTAATGGAATGTGACCTTGGTAAGGATTGGTATAACCAGTTTAAACAACGTATTATTTTCATAAAATAGAAATTATTTAAGCAGAAAGGTCAAGCTCTAATAACTGAGCTTGATCTTGAATACGTTGAATCACTAATTTCATCATACGCTTATTAAGTGCGGATGAATTGTTGGTGTAGGTCTTGTATTCTTCAACAGTAAATTGACCTAGGATCATGCCTTTAAGACTGTTTCTGAACTTAATATCCTTTTGAACAGCGTTTTCTATAAAATGAAGTCTTTTTTCAACAGCCATTTCATAAAAAAGCGTTTTATTTTTTCGGATATAATTTTTAAAAACCTCTAAAATTAAATCGTTTTGAAGTTTTATAACTGGTCGCAGTACCTTGTTTTGAAAATACTCTTCGGTACTCATATTAGGAAAAATTTTTGCAGATAAAATTTGAGGTCGAAGTTCAACGATAGAGAAATCACGTGCATTCATAAGTCTATGATTTATTTAAAAATACGATATATATAGTTTTGATAATTCAATATAAAATAAGCTATTAACATATTTATAAACAATTACTATGCCTTTTAATCTAATTTACTTATAATGTTTCAATCATTAAATCCATATACTTCAGAAATATCAGCTTCTCATCCATTAACATCCCAACAGGAAGTCGATACTATTTTAACAGATAGCCAAAAAGCTTTTAACTTGTGGAAACAAGAAACCATTGAGTTTCGCTCCAAGCAAATTAAAAAAATAGGCGAGCTCCTTACTGGTAAATTGGAAGCTGCAGCTCAACTGATTACCAAAGAAATGGGAAAGCCTATTTCACAATCCAGAAGCGAAATCCAAAAATGTATTGACTTATGTGATTTTTATGCTGAAAAAGGAACAGCTTATTTAAGTAACAAAAAGATAATAACGGATTTTGAAAGTTATGTAACCTACGAGCCACTAGAAGTTATTTTAGGGATAATGCCTTGGAATTACCCTTTTTGGCAAGTCTTTCGATTTGCTATTCCTACTTTATTGTCGGGAAATACCGTTTTGTTAAAGCATGCAACAAATGTACCTACATGTTCATTATTTATGGAAGTGTTATTTGCAGAAGCTATAAATACTCAAAGTGTTTTTCAAAATTTATTTTTGAGTAATGAAGAAACACAAACATTAATTGCTAACAAGACAATAAAAGGAGTAAGTTTTACAGGAAGTGCCAAAGCAGGAAGGTTAGTGGCAAGCGAAGCCGGAAAGTGGTTAAAGCCCTGTATTTTGGAATTGGGTGGGAGCAATGCCCTGATAGTTTGTAATGATGCCGATTTAGATGAAGCTGTACAATCTTGTATAAAAGGACGTTTTCAAAATAACGGACAAAGTTGCATAGCAGTAAAACGATTATTGATTGCCGAAACTATAAAAGTTGACTTTACAGAAAAATTATTAATTGAATTAAAAAAGCTAAAAACAGGAAACCCAGAAGAAGCAGATACTTTTTTTAGTGTGCTTTCTAATGAAGAATTTGTTTTAGGATTAAAAGAAAACCTTCAAAAATCTTTAGATAAAGGAGCAAAATTAATATATGGAGGCAATATAAAAGGCGCTTTTTTTGAGCCGACTGTAGTTGTTGATGTTACGGCTGAAATGTCGATTTTTAAGAAAGAAACCTTTGGTCCTGTATTAGCAATAACTGCTTTTAAAACAATTGATGAGGCGGTACGTTTGGCTAATGATACTGACTATGGTTTGGGTGTTTCTGTATTTAGTAGTAATAGATCATTAGTCAATCAATTGATACCGCAGTTTGAAGATGGAGCCGTTTTTGTAAATAGTTTTGTAAAAAGTATCGCACAATTACCTTTCGGCGGAGCAAAAACTTCTGGATTGGGTAGGGAATTAGCAGAAGAAGGAATCAAAGCGTTTACCAACACAAAAACAGTTGTAATAAAATAACAAGAGGCTTTTATAATCGTAGTAACATACTTATATTTGCTTAAAATTACAGAAACAATGTTTGAATTTGATCAATATTTAGGCTTTTTAGCATTTTTAACTATCCTTACTATTGGATTTTGGTTAATGATTTTTTTAGTATCAATCATTCCTTTTTGGATTGGTGGATCTGTTTTTGAAATGATTAAATACAAAGGAAAAAAAATAGAGCACAAGCCATAAGGTTTATTACCTCAAAATATTCGAAATCCCTTTCACATTTGTGTTAGGGATTTTTTGTTTTAATTAATTGTTTTTTAGGTGTTTAAATTTAGTATTTTAGGAGTGTTAAATATAATTTTAGTACTTATTTAAGATATATAAATTTGAATATAGATAACTAAATAGTAAAGATAAACTAAATAAGCAAAAGTATTAAATAGAAAAATTCACGAAATTAGAAATTTTTTAGATAGACTAGGTTCAATTGAAAAGAATTCATTCATTAAAATTATCGACAATATCATAACTAAAAATCCAAAAAACGGAAAAGAAATCAATAAGATTTTAAGTTCGTCTGACAAAGGTTTAAAATCGGTAGATATCTAATATTTTTACGTCAGGCAACATTAAAACCATTCTATGAAAAAATATAAACTAACAGCTACTGCAAGTTTTCCAGGGGCAGAATCTAAAAGTGCTACTCTAATATTACTCCCTAATTTTGAATTAAAAATAAAACCTTTAAAAGAAAAGAATGCGCTTGTTCCTCTTGGTGTACCTTCTTTTAATGGAGATACTGAAAATGAATTCATAGAATTTGAATTTGAAATTCTAAAACACGGCATAGATGAATTCAGTGTAGAAGTACTCCATGACAACAAAGTAATATATACTGTTTATTCTGAAAAACAAACATTAGATGAAGTTCTAATTACTGCAGAAGGAACAAACACAAAAAAAGAGAATATAAAAGAGGAAGAAGAAGCACCAATGAACTACCCAATAGGGAAATATTCTTTTAAATGGGATGGTTTTGATAGTAATGGTATTTATGATAGCTCACTTTTTACTAATGGTAAACTAAAAGCACGTTTAAAAGGAAAAATAGAAAGTGTTGAAAAAACAGTAGATAGTGATGAATTTTATTTTAAGTACAAAAAAGTAAAATGGGTTGACACCAAAATTGACAAAAACATAAAACGAATTGATATTACACTTCGTGTGAATCTTATAGATGGTGGAGTAAATGGTATAAAATGTCACGAAAAAGATATTGACCCAGACCCAAAATTTAGAGTTCCTGTAAAAGTTTGTCCGTGGGACAAAATAACTAAAGAAGCATTGTCTTTCTATAAAGAAGAACCTTTAAAGTCAAGAACTAAAACTTTTGAAGAATTAAAAGATTTAGTTTTAGATGGAGTAAATACTTATTGGAGCAGAAGATACACAAATACAGAAGGAACAATTATTAATGGTGAAAATTGGGAAATAATTGTTACAGCAATAAATACAGAAAATTCTGAAATTAGTTTAGATGACATTCCTTTAATTTATAATACTAATAATTCTTGGTCTCGCTCAGGAAATACTGGAGGTAGTTATAATGATGGTAATTTGGATGATGAAGTTATGGGATTATTGCCAAATGGAATCGTACAACGAATATCATTTAATTCTGGATATTATTTATCATTCTAATTGGAAGGAATGGTACAAAAGTCATCCTATTCATAAAACGGAAGGTTGGGTATTCAATCTTGAGTCCAAAGAGAAAGAAGATTTCAAAGAAACATCTGCTCACGAAATAGGTCACGAATTACTTCAAGCCTATCACGGAACAATATATTCGTGGCAACATAAAGGAAGTTCTTATTATTTCCCACAAGATAAAAAACCGATAAATGAATCATTATCTGATAAAATCACTCATTTAGATTTTATGGAATCAAACGGAGAAAACGCTCCTAAATCAGGAGAAATTGACCTAATGAAGTATTATAATGATTATTCTGATTATAAAGACAGAATAGTTGCAAGTGAAAAAGATGTGAAAGGGTTATTACAGTTAACTAAATTATCTTTAAAATGATATATATATCTACTATTATTTTTATACTATCATCGTTATTTTTAGTACGTAGTACTTTTTTTAAAAGAAAAAAGGTCATTTCAAAAATAATAATTTATTTGTCTTTCTTAGCATTATGGAGTCTATTAACTCTTTTAGTTCTCGTCTATTTATGGAATTCAAGCCCTGATTATAATCAACAGAGACAAATCGTAAATTCTTGGAATATTAAAATCGTAAATAATTTAAACAAACCAATAGAGAATGCTTTAATAATTAATAATAATGATACAATTATTTCAAATAATGAAGGTTATGCTAATTTTCACAGATTAAGAAGTAATTCTGTCACAGTACAAGCCAAAGGTTATGTTTCAGACACGATTTATATAAGTGAGTTAACTGAAAATAAAATATATTTATTAAAATCTACTAAAAAATAACGTTGCCTAATAAAGTGTATAGTTTATTGCTATTTCTTACTTAAATAAAGTTAAGTTAATTTTTATTAACTTTGTCCTCAACCAAAAATAAGTACTTTTTAATACGCAACAAACCATACAACGAACGTTAGCAACACAAGAATTTCAGGAGCAAATTAAGTGTGAATTTCAAGAAATTACATCACAATTAGATATTTTAATTGATATTATAATTCGTGATGGAAATTGTATAATGAAGCAAGATTGGTTTTCAAGATTATATGAATCTGAAATAAAGAATCTAGAAACGAGAATAAAAGCCTTAAAAGTAGATTTTTATGACGATAAATCGGAATTAAGTGGAACTCGAAAACGCGATTATAAAATTTATAAGTCTTGTTTGCATACTGCTTATTATAATGATGTTGAAAATAATAGAGATGCAAAAATTACATCTGATGAATTATCAATAATATTAACACTTTCAAAACAATTAGGGCTTTCGCAAGAAGAAGTCAAGCTAATAAATTATTCAATTTTACCAATCACGAAAATTGATATTCAAGAAGTAATAAAAAGTTTAAAAAATATTGGAGTAATATTCTATTCTAATAAAGAAAATACTATTTACGTTGCTGATGAAATGGTTCGAATATTACGTAAAATAAGAGAAAAAGAAGTAGCTGAAAAATTTTACAGAAGAACTCTAAAACTCTTGAGAGAGCCAATAATTAATCAAATTGCAAGGGAGCATAATGTTAGTAGAAAGCTATCATACACTCAAAAAATTGAAGAAATTATAAAAGAAGGTGTTTCTTTTACCAGTCTACTTTTAGAAGATATTTATAAACCAGGGTGTACATTAACTGAAAAGAAAAAAGCATTAAATGAGCTTTGCGAAAAAGGTTTGAATATAACGAACTTGAAAGGAAGTACTTTAGATGATAAAATAAGTAGTCTCATAGGGTATTTTGAAAATATTGAACGCGATGAAAAAGTAGGAATTTCATTAGATGGTTTTGATAAATTATTAACGGAATTAAATTTGTCATTGCCAAAACTTAATAAAGAAATCAAAGACCAATTTGAACTGCAAGACGAGTTTGTATTGAAAGCAGATTTTTTGCTTGATTATAATATCAAACCTAGAGATATTTTGGATTTAATACTAAAGCAAGATTTAACAAAATTTACAAAAGACTACGGAATTAAGCAGCGGGGGGATGATATTTTAAATATTCTAGAATATTATAAAGATGTAGAAAATTTATATTTGGAAAATTATGAAAATGTTGCTTATCGAAATCTGAATTTATTAAAAGAAAATGGAATTACTGTTAAAGAAAGTGAACTTGGGATTAAATTTGAAAATTTAACAAAAGTAATATTCACTAGTTTAGGATTTAATGTTGACGATGAGTTTAAGAATAATCTAAACACTAAAAAGGATATGATGGATATTCTTTTAAATTTAGGTAATAACGAGGTTATTATTGTAGAATGTAAAACAAATAAAGAAAAGGGTTATAATAAATTTAGCTCTGTTTCAAGACAATTAAAATCATATCAGAATTTAGCACTCAAAAATGATTTAAGAATTGTAAAAATTTTACTTGTTGCACCAGAATTTAGTGACGATTTTGTAACGGACTGTGAAATGGATACGGAAATGAACTTATCACTAGTAACAGCTTCAATTTTATCAAATATTTCGGAAGCTTTCAAAACGTCAAAATATAATGAATTTCCACACGTATTATTTCGGGATATAGTTATAAACGAAGAGCGAATATTGAAGGCATTAAGTAAATAAATAAAATGAGTTAGTGAATTAAAAGTATTTAAACTGATGAACTCGTTTAAACTTTTTTGATTGAAGCGAAAAATAGAGATTTTTTGCTCAATTGAAATCATTTTATGGTTGCATAGCATCGCTACGGAACAAAAAAATGATAAAAAGTGAGTGAAAAAGATCATTTTGCAGCCAATTAAAAAAAGTTTAAACGAGTTAATTATTAGTTTTTTACTAGCTAGATAAAAAACACCAAACAAAAACAAAACAGCACTTTTTTCATGGAAAGGAGTGCTGTATCTTTGAGTTAAAATCTAAAATTTATGCCACAAGAATACATACTTATTACAGTCCTTATCGTTAGTCTGATAATTGGTTTCTTTTTTGGTAAATATGTAGGTGTTTTGGGAAAGCGCAATACTTTAGCATTATTAAATAACGATTTAAATTCGTTAACAGAACGGCTAGAAGCGCAGAAAGCCAATCAGGAAGCTTCTGAAAATAAGTTGGAGCAACAGCTCGAAAATTTAAAGATAGAGGAAGCTTTAAAAGAAAAAAAGCTAATCGAAGAACGGGAAGCCATTCGTCGTGAAAAGGAATTTTTAAATGCAGAACTTTCTCGTAGAAATGCGGAGTTTGAAAATCTTCAAATTCGAAATAAAGAACAAAAAGACGAAGTAAACCAGTTACAGGAGAAGTTTACAAAAGAGTTTGAAAATTTAGCAAATAAGATTTTAGACGAAAAGTCCACCAAATTTACGGAGCAAAACAGAGTAAACATAAAAAATATTTTAACTCCATTACAAGAACGTATTACCATTTTTGAGAAAAAAGTAGAAGATACACATAAGGAAAGTATAACAACCCATGCCTCATTAAAGCAACAAATTGTAGGGCTTCAGGACTTAAATGAGAAGATGAGTAAGGAAGCTACCAATCTTACCCGAGCCTTAAAAGGAGACAATAAAGTACAAGGAAATTGGGGCGAATTAGTTTTAGAGCGTGTGCTCGAAAAATCAGGTTTAGAAAAAGATAGAGAGTATTTTGTGCAACAAAATTTTACTCGAGAGGATGGAAGTAGAGCATTGCCAGACGTTATTATCCATTTACCAGATGGAAAACGAATTATTATTGACAGTAAAGTAACCCTAATTGCTTACGAACGTTTTGTGAATGAGGAAGATGAAGATTTACAAGAGGTATATTTAAAGGAACATATCAATTCATTAAAAAAACATGTAGATCAACTTTCGGCTAAAAACTACCAGGACTTGTATGATATTAAATCCTTAGATTTTGTGTTATTATTTGTACCCATAGAAACCGCTTTTTCAATAGCCATCAATAAAGAAAACAATATTTACAATCAAGCATTTGAAAAAAATATAGTTATCGTAACACCATCTACATTATTAGCTACCTTACGAACAATTGATTCCATGTGGAATAACGAAAAACAACAACGCAATGCCTTAGAAATAGCAAAGCAAGCAGGATCTTTATACGATAAGTTTGAAGGTTTGGTAAAAGACCTTACTGGAATTGGCAAAAAAATAGACGATACAAAAAAGGATTACAGTAGTGCTATGAATAAATTGGTTTCGGGAAGAGGAAACCTCATTACAAGTGTAGAAAAATTAAAGAAAATGGGAGCCAAAGCTAAAAAAGCACTTCCTGAAAATATAATAAATCGCGCAAGCGAAGAAGAAATTTAAATTTTAAAGAATTATGAAAAAGATATTATTTTTATTATTAGCTGTAGTAGCTTTAGGTTACGGAGCTTATTTTGCCGTGGTATATTATGCTTCTTATAGCGAAGGAACCCGAAGTGGCGAGTTAATTAAATTTAGTAAAAAAGGAGTGGTTTTTAAAACTTACGAAGGCGAAATTAGTCAGGGAATATCGGGAGCTCAAATTTTTCACTTTTCAGTAGAAGAAAATCAAAATACAGTAATCCAAAAATTAACGGACTATCAGGGAAAGTATGTGAAACTTACCTATAAGGAACGTTTTGGAACTTTTGCGTGGTTGGGAGATACCAAGTATTTTATAATTGATGTTTCGTTAGAAGGCTCTCCACACTTTAATAAAATGCAATAGTACGGCGTTGGTTTACTTAAATATTTTAGTATACCAAGGAAGGAAACCAACTTTGTCCTGAATTTATTTCAGGGTTTCACTAATTAGGTTTTTTTCTTGATAGCTATAGGATATTATTCTGAAACAAGTTCAGAATAATAGACGTATCAACAGTAAAATTGCTACTTATTAACGGGATTGAAATTAGAAAGTAAAAAAGTATATCTTGTTTATCACAAACGTTACCCAGAATTTATTTCAGGATCTCATAAAGGATATAGTAAATTATTATAGTAAAGCCTTGAAATGAAATCCAGGGAAATGAAGACTATTATTTGTGCCAATTAAAAAAGGGGTTTAAAAAATACCTTTAGCAATAGCTTTAATATTATCAGATTTTCCCATAGAGTAATAATGTAAGCAAGGAACGCCGTAATCCAATAATTCTTTAGATTGTTGAATCGCAAAATCAATGCCTATTTGGCGCACCGCCTTATTGTTTTCAGCTTTTTCAATAGCAGCAATTAGCTCTTGAGGCATATCCAGCCAAAATACTTGTGGTAAGATTTGTAAATGACGTTTAACCGCCACAGGTTTTATACCTGGAATAATAGGCACAGTTATACCTATTGCTCTAGCCGCTTCCACAAATTTAAAATAACGCTGATTGTCAAAAAACATTTGAGTAACTATATAATCAGCACCGGCATCTACTTTTTCTTTTAAGCGCTTTAAATCAGCATCCATACTTGGTGCTTCAATGTGTTTTTCAGGATATCCAGCTACGCCAATGCAAAAGTCAGGTCTGTTTTTAATTTCTAATTCCCCGTGTAGAAATTTTCCATCATTCATGTCTTTAATTTGTTTCACCAAATCAATAGCATAATTATTTCCTCCCTTGGTAGCAGCAAAATATTTTTCTCCTTTCATAGGATCTCCACGAAGTGCAACTAAATTATCGATCCCCAAATATTGACAATCAATTAGCAAGTATTCCGTTTCCTCCTTTGTAAATCCTCCACACAATACATGGGGTATAGCATCTACATTATATTTGTATTGCAACGAAGCACAAATTCCAACCGTCCCAGGTCGCATACGTGTTATTTTACGATCAAATAATCCATCTTTTTCAATATATACATACTCTTCACGCGAGGTAGTTACATCAATAAAAGGGGGATTAAATTCCATCAACGGATCAATATTGGCATATAAGTCGTTAATGTTACTTCCTTTTTGAGGGGGAACAATTTCAAACGAGAATAATGTTTTCTCTTTTGAATTTTTAATGTGATCTGTTACTTTCATAAATAATTTCGTGAAGCAAAAATAATTCTCACAATCGAACATTACTAATTAATAGACTAAAAAAAAGGCTCCTAACCGAAGTTAAAAGCCTTATTTATAATTTAAAAAATAATATGTTATTTTTTAGCGCTTTCAGCACTTGGATTTAATTTTTTAGACAGTTCTAAAGAAATTGCAGTACGATCAAAGGTTAGTTTACCCGCAGTGGTTTCAATAATTACAGCATCGTTTTTATCTGAAATATCAGAAACTTTACCATGTAAACCACTTTTAGTAATAACTCGATCTCCCTTTTTTAAGGCTTCAGCAAACTGTTTTTCTTTTTTTTGACGCGTCATTTGTGGACGAATCATAAATAAGTACACCACAGCAAACATAGCTATGATAGGTAAAAAAGTACTAATGTCTCCCATTATTTAGCTTCTTCTTCTTTTTTAGGTGCAGGAGTAACCTTAGCCTTGATTTTAATTCTTTCAGTACCAGTCTCAGTATTTGCCGATATAGTTACCGTTTTTGTATTATCACCAGGCTTCCCTTTAGAATTAAATTTCACTAAAACTTCATTAGTTTCTCCAGGAGCGATAGGTGTATTTCTTGGGTAACTAGGTACCGTACAACCACAACTTCCTTTAGCGTTTGTAATAATTAATGGAGTTTTTCCATTGTTTGTAAATTTAAATGTGTGTTCAGCAACATCACCTTCGTTAATAGTTCCAAAGTCAAATTCTTTTTCAGCAAAATCCATAACAGGTAAATCGCCAACTTTAGCGTCTTGTACTTCTGCTGCTTCAACTTGTTCGTCACTTACTTTTTCGGATGCTTTTTCATCTTTACATGATACTAAGCTCATTGCAAAAACTCCAGCAAGAACTAAAATTCCTTTTTTCATAATGAATTAATTTTTGATTTTTAATTTAATGGCTCTAAAATAAGAATTTTTTTATTCTACAATAAGCCTCTACCCATTTTATTTAAACTTCCTTTTTCTTTATACTCTTTTGAAAGCTTATCTAAAATTCCATTTATAAATATACTACTCTTGGAAGTACTATATTCCTTAGCTATTTCTAAATATTCGTTAATTGTTACTTTTACCGGAATAGATGGAAATTTTAAAAATTCACAAATTGCCAATTGTAGCATAATCTGATCCAGTTTAGCAATACGCTCCTGATCCCAATTGGGCGTTTTACCTTCAATTTCATTTTCCAATTCTTTTTCTGCTAGTTTCGTTTTACGAAAAAGGTCGGTAGCAAAAATCAAATCATCTCTATCTTTAACCAATTCGGGTAACGAGAGTTCTTCAGTATCGGAAACCTTTAGTTTTTTTATAAAATTTACTAAAGCAGTATTAATTAAGGGAATATCATCTACCCAAGATAGTTTTTTATCCTCGTAATAATCAAATAGCTTTTCATTAGGAGCTATAATTTCCTTATAAATATCTAAAATAAAATGTTTATCTGCTTTAAACGAATTGTTTTCGTTGTTCATATAAGCTTCGTAAACATCACTTTCAATAATTTCTCTATAAAGTATTTTTACATACTCGTCATCCAAATGCCAAAAATTGATATTTTGTTTGTCAATACTTTCAGTAAGTTCAGCGTTGTCGGCTAAAAGTTTTAAGACATTGTTGTTAATAAATTTTGTGTTTGGATTTTTCTCGGAATTCGTAGCAAATTTTTTTGCTTTGTGGGCTATCATTTGTTCCTCAGCATAATTTCTAATGCTTACTAATAAATCTAAGTTTACCAGGAATAAAACACGAGATTGTGTAAGGCTGTTTTTTAAAAACTTAATTTCAGTGTCTAAATCGACACTTTGTTTTTGTTTCATTGCAAAAAGTGATTGCATCACTTTAATACGAATATGTCTTCGTGTAAGCATAAAAAATAGGAACGTTTTGAATTGGTTCAAAAATTAAATATTTGCAAAAATAGCACAATATTGTCTAGGAGTGTTAAGAGAATTTTAAAAATTTAAGGGCTTGTAGTTAAGTTTATTTAGATAAAACATTATTTATGATCATAGCACTGAGTTTCAATTGTATTTTTTGAATATTTACCATGAATTTTTGTTGGTGTTATTTATAGTTAAAACTAAGTAATTTAGTGTTTTAAGCTTTTAAAAAGTTACTGCTTTTGGAGTTGTGTCAGCGGAGCAAAAAAATAATGATCATTCGATTAGTAGATTAACAGTTCATTTAGTTTGGGGTACAAAATATAGGTGTGATGTACTTTAAGAAGATGTAAAAATACGTTGTCGAACAATTTTGTTGCAATTTTTTGAAAATTTTGTGAATCAGAAGATGTTCATATATTGAAAGGAGTTGTGTCTTAAAATCATATTTATTTGCATTCTTTCAACATCAATTATGTACACAGTGATATTAACTATAAATTTATTATAATATTTTTTACTGCACATTAGAAATATTTTTTACTACAAACTCAAAAAAAATCCTGAAATACAACTTTTAATTATTTTAACATTTCTCTAGCAATTACCAAACGTTGAATTTCAGAAGTTCCTTCGCCAATTGTACAAAGTTTGGAATCACGATAAAATTTTTCAACAGGATAATCTTTTATATATCCATAGCCTCCATGGATTTGGACAGCATCATTAGCTATCTCCACACAAATTTCACTAGCATATAATTTGGACATTGCTCCAATCTGAGTCATTTTTTGCCCATTATTTTTTAAATAACCTGCCTTATGAAGCATTAATTCTGCAGCTTCAATTTTAACACCCATATCTGCTAGCTTAAAGCTAATTCCTTGAAACTTACTAATAGCCTTACCAAATTGTTCTCGCTCTTTAGAATATTTTATAGAAGCACTCATAGCTCCTTTAGCAATTCCTAAAGATAAGGCACCTATGGAAATCCGTCCACCATCTAATATTTTCATAGATTGGATAAATCCATCTCCTATATTACCTAATATATTTTCAGCAGGAAGCCGACAATCTTCAAAAATCATTTCCGCAGTTTCACTAGCTCGCATTCCTAGTTTATTTTCTTTTTTACCAGCATAAAAACCAGGCGTTTCTCGTTCTACGACAAAAGCGGTCATACCGTGTGAATCTCCCTTTTCTCCTGTGCGTACAATTACTACAGCGATATCTCCAGATTTACCATGAGTAATAAAGTTTTTAGCTCCGTTTAAAATATAATCGTTACCATCTTTTACAGCTGTTGTGTTCATTCCTCCAGCATCACTCCCCGTATTATGCTCGGTAAGTCCCCAGGCTCCTATATACTCTGCGGAAGCTAATTTTGGAATCCATTTTTTTCTTTGTGCTTCATTGCCAAATTCAAAAATATGATTTGTACATAATGAATTGTGGGCAGCTATTGAAAGACCAATAGAAGGGTCAACCTGAGAAATTTCATCGATTATAGCAATATATTCATGATATCCCAAACCTGATCCACCATGGGCTTCAGGTATTAAAACACCCATAAAACCTAATTCACCAGCTTTTTTTAAAACATCTGTAGGAAAAGTTTGAGCTTCATCCCATTCCATTACATTTGGTTCAATGTGTTTTAAAGCAAATTTTTTTGCGGCTTCAGCAACCATTTGTTGCGTTTCAGAAAAATCAAAATTCATAAATAGAGAATGCTATTTTTACTACTAGTTAAGCGTCAAATATAGGGGTAATCTATTAATCTTATCGGTTGAAAAACCCTCAATTTTTCTTAAAATTTCAAATGAAGTCAGTTTTCCGTTGTTTTTCACATAGTTTATGATTTGTTTTGAAGTGTTCCATGAAATGTAAGGAACATTAAACAATTCTTTTTGAGAAAGTGTGTGAATATTTTTCAACTCTTTTGGTGGATTTTTTAAGAAACAATGCCTTTTAATTTTATCAACTTGGTAGGGAAGTATTCCATAAACGTCTTCGATTTGATCGACTATTCGATAACCGTTTAAGTATTTTCTAAATTTAATAATTCGTTTTACTACAAAGTCGGGGAATTTAAATTCTTTTTTAAGTTGGGTTTCGGTTATTAAATTTAAATCAAAACGTTTGGACTTGTTAGTATAAACCCTTTTTTTATAGTTGTTTTTTTTGTGGAATTTTGTTTTTGGAAACCGAAGCTGTTTTTCAATTTTTTTTTCCGTAAGAGAATCAATCTGTGTGATTCGTACAAAATCTTTTATTGAATAAATCAACTTCCCTGTTTTTCGAAACGCTAAAAATCTATCGATTTGTGATGTGTTTAGTCCTAATTTGTATGCTGTGTAGTCATTTATATAATTTACATAGTACGTTTTTCCAATTTTTTTTTGTTGCTCTTCAAAGGCTAGTTGCTGTTTATTTATAGCATTTTGAGTTTCAGTATCTAATGTAAATTGAGGTTTGTGATTAGGAACAAAATCGGTTACAACAATCAAAAGTAAAATAAATATTATAAGACATACCAATTGTAATATTCCATTTCTGTATAGCGTGTTGATTTTCAATGATTAGTTTTTTTTATAAAGCTAATCTAAACTTCTTTTTCTTTTTTTTAAACATTAAATTAGTTTATTTTGGTCTAACCGTTAGCTGGTTGATATGGTTTCTATTATGCTTTTTCTAATTTTATTTCATCAGGATTATTTCCGTAATATTGAGTTGGGTTTTCTATTTTCGTCAGCTTTCCATCAACCATACGCATGTAGACATTGTCTAAATGGGTCACAATTTGTTTGTAAATTCATGGTAAACGAAATTCAAGAGCAGTATCTAAAATAAGGCAACCCATAGAGTCACTCTTCAACTGGCTCATCGAAAAAGTAGATATCCAAAAGGCTAGCAAGGTCAGTTCAACTAAAGGACTCACACTTCACGCATCTGGAAGATTGGCCGCTGCTTTTATACCCCTAATATTTTAACCCTTGATTCGCATTAATCTATAATTACAATAATCCCTTAGCTTTAATCTCTAAATACTTATTAATCGCATTAATAGTTAAATTTTTAGGCTCGGTAAGAATAGTTTGGATGCCAAATTTATTGAGTTCTGCAACAATTAATCGTTTGTCATAGCTAAATTTTTCAGCAATAGTTTTGTCAAAAATACCCTGAGTAGAGGTTACAGTAGAAGTTCTCATGTGCTCTAACTCTGTGTTTTTAAAAAATATAACTACCAATAAATGACTTTTATTAATCGCTCTCAAATAATTCATTTGGCGATGTACAGCATCTAGGCTTTCAAAATTAGTGTAGAGTAGGAGTAGACTTCTGTGGTTGATCTTACGTTTTACAATGCTATATAAATTACCAAAATCAGATTCATCGTAATTAGTATTTACATTGTATAGCGACTCCAAAATCAGATTCATTTGAGAGTTTCTACGTTCGGCAACTACAAAATTTTCTGGTTTTTTAGAAAAAGAGAAAATTCCCGCTTTATCTGATTTACGCAATACAACACTACTAATTACCAAGGATGCATTAATAGCATAATCCAATAAGCATAATTCTTCAAATGGCATTTTCATTACACGTCCTTTATCTATAATAGAGTAGACTTGTTGTGATTTTTCGTCTTGAAATTGATTGACCATTAACTGGTTTCGTTTGGCTGTCGCTTTCCAGTTAATGTCCTTAATATTATCGCCTTGTACGTAATCCTTTATTTGTTCGAACTCGAAAGAGTTTCCAATTTTCCGAATTTTTTTTATTCCAAATTCTAAATTAGAAGAGTTAAAGGAAATCAATTCAAACTTTTTTAGTTGAAGAAAACTAGGATAAGTTTTTACCATTTGATTGGCATCAAAACTAAATCTTCGCATTGCAAACCCTAGTTTTGAAGTTACATAACAGTGCAACGTTCCAAAGTGGTATTCGCCTCGTTCGTTAGGAGTAACTTCGTAGTTTAATTCTTTATTTTCTTCGGGTTTTAAATTTTGAATAATACTAAAATCACGGTACTGAAATTGAACAGGTAATTCGTCAATAATATCAATAGAAACATCAAAATTAAAGTTGCTTTTTAGTTTTAAAATAATTGGGTTGGCATCACTATTCGAAAATTTTTCAGGTAAAAATCGGGTTCCTTCTAACCCTCTTTTTGTTTTAAATAATAATAGAATATCTAGAATTAATAAAACTATAAAAGCCAACAAGAGCAGTTTTACAAATTCAAAAATAAAAGGAAAAATAAAACTAAAAACAAATAATACGGACACTCCTCCCATTACATAAAAGCAACGGTTGTTTAGAAATAGGTCTTTAAAAAACTGTTTAAAAGGGGTGTTATTATTTGAATTTGGTTCAGCCATTGCGTTTATTTAGGAATTTCTACTATTTGTAAAATATCAGTAATTACTTGTGAGGTTGTAATTCCTTCCATTTCGCGCTCTGGTGTAATAATTATACGGTGTTGTAATACGGGTATTGCAATTTGTTTGATATCCTCTGGTGTTACAAAATCACGACCATTTACAGCAGCAAAAGCTTTAGAAGCCTTTAATATTGCAATAGAAGCCCTAGGTGAAGCCCCCAAGTATAAAAATGGATTATTACGAGTATTTAATGTTATTGCAGCTATATATTGTATTAAATGTGGCTCAACAATAATTTGAGAAATTAGCCCTTGATACTCAATAATTTTTTTTTTACTTAAAGCAGTACTAATTTGCTCCAACTTAGGTGTGGTTAATTGGTGCTCACGCGTAATAATTTCGATCTCTTCCTCTAAGTTAGGATAGTCAATAGTTACTTTAAACAAAAAGCGGTCTAACTGTGCTTCAGGCAAACGATAGGTTCCTTCTTGCTCGATTGGATTTTGTGTAGCTAAAATAATATAGGGAGGATCTAGTTTGTATTTAGTTCCATCCATGGTAACTTGTCGTTCTTCCATTACCTCAAATAAGGCGGCTTGTGTTTTTGCAGGAGCACGATTAATTTCATCGGCTAATACAATATTCGAAAAGATAGGTCCTTTTTTAAATTCAAATTCCGAATTTTTGAGGTTGAAAATTGAAGTTCCCAATACATCCGATGGCATTAAATCGGGTGTAAATTGCACTCGACTAAAATCTACAGCCAGCGCTTTGGCTAATAATTTAGCTGCAATAGTTTTAGCTACTCCTGGTGCACCTTCTAAAAGCACATGCCCTTCTGCTAATAAAGCGGTTAATAATAAATTAACTAAGTGTTTTTGACCTACAATTACTTTGGATAATTCAGCTTTAATTTGCAATACACTAGCTTGAAGCTCATGTAAATTAAGGCGACTATTAAATTGAATATCTTGAGTGTTGTTTTCGTTTTTCATCGTTGATCTTTTAAGATTTTTTATAGAATTTTTCTAATTCTGTATTTAATTTTTTTAAAGGTTTAGGGGTACCAAACTTATGTACTTTCATTTTAATAACCATGGTTATTAATTGCTCTACTTCTTCCAGGGGTTTACCTGATTTTTTAGATAGTTTTGTAATAAAATCACTATTTAATTTGTCTGTTGGTAAGTGATATTTAGTTCGGATATGTTCTAAAAAGTAAATGATATTTTTCTGAATAATTCCATTGTAGTCTTCGGATTCTAAGTGTAGTGTACTTACAGTTTGAACAAACTCAGTAGTCGTGTTTTTAAGAGGCTCAATAATAGGGATAATGCGTTGCCTGCGTTTTGCATTAAAAATCATAAAAAGTCCCATAGTTATTAGCACCAAATAATAGCTCCATTTTAATGGGGGGGTTGAAAGTATAAAAGTTAAAGGACCTTTATTTAGTTCGGGATCTATTTTTATGTTTTTATCAAATAAAATGGGTAGTTGGGGCAAAAAGGAAACAATATTATCTATGTAGATGCTATTTTCGGCTTCTAAAATTTGATAATTACTAAATAGTTCAGGAACAGTATGCAGGTAAAAAATACCATCGTAATACGGAATACCTACAAAGTTGGATTGTGATTCACAAAATTCATTATAAGAATATCCTAATCGTTTTACATTGGTAGAATCTTTTACAAAAGCTTCGCCATAAGGCTGTTTTAAAGTGAAATATAAACTATCGTCTAGGTGCTCTAAATAGGCCCCTTTTTTAACTTCTCTAAGTTTAACGCGATTATAGTCAAGGTCAAAACCCAAAGTATCTTTCATAAATTTCGGAAAGTTATGCGCAACAATTAAAGCTTGATTTCCTTGTTTGATATATTCTAAGAGTGCTTCAAAGGAAGGTTGATCGATACTATAATTTCCAGAAACACTAATGTAATTTTTGTTTTCGTAATATTCTTTGTCAGTTAACTCAGATTCATATTCATAAAAAGTAGTGTAAAGTGTAGTAATTTCATTACCCTTAAACCAATTTGGTAGTTGGTCAAAAAATACTTTAGTATCTAGTGGCTTCGTTTTTTCTTCATTGTATGTTGGAGACCAATCTACTTTTTTGGTACGGTTAGAAAATAAAAGAATACTTAAAATAAGAACTACACTGGCTATAATAATGTTTCTTTTAGTCATTGTTAAACTGATTTAAAAGTTCAACAAAAGAGGATGAAGCAGTTTGGTATTCGTTTATGTCAATACTAAACTCTCCATACCATACGTAAGTAAAGTAATACGCTATTTTACTATAGGCTTTGTAGTATTGGCTGCCTTCTAAATATAATAAGTAGTCGTGAGTAGTTTTTTGACTATCGTACTTTATTTTTTCAGCAAGATCCATTTTCTTTAAAACCAATAGATAGTAGTATTTGATAGCCAATCGATAATCTTGTTTACTTTCAGCATTTTTGATAAGTTCCTTAAAGTCTTCTTCTTTTATATTTTGAACTTCTTCAAGATTAATATCGTTATCAGCTTCAGGGTTTTTTCCAAAAAGCCAACGCCCTTCTTTATTTACTAATAATTTCACCAAATAATAAATTACAGCGACAATAATAATTGTTAAAAAAGTATAAATTACAACCCCAATAAAATCAGTAGTATTTTTCTTGTTTAAATTAAGCGATTTGGATAATAAATCTATAAACCACGTCTGCAATCGATCTAGAAAGGAAATGTATTCTGTATAATTATATTTTTCACTACCGTAATCATCCTTGAAGTCACTTGGCAACTCACGAACGTTTATCGGACGAGAAGGAATGGTGTTATCTTGAGCAATACTATTTGAAATACACAATAGCATTGTTGTTATATAAAACAAGTATAATTTGAAACTACTTTTCCTCAATTGATTTTATAATTTTGTTATGAACCACAAAAGGATAAACCAAATAGTAGTATGTAATTGCACTTAATGTTCCTAAAATAATAAATAAGGCCAAAAATAATGGCATAGTATCAGAGTATCGAGTAATAAATCCTTCTAAAAATCCCGCAGCTATTGTAAAAGGCATAGTACTAATTACAATTTTAATTCCAGCACGCATTCCGATTTTAAATGATGTAAAACGAGAATGTGTTTTTGGAAATAAAATACTGGCACCTAAAATAAATCCTGCTGCACCTTCAATAACAATAGCAAAAATTTCCATAGCTCCATGGATCCAAATGCCTTTCATACTTTCTCCTAAAACACCTTTTTGATAAAAAAAATATTGAAAGGAACCCAACATAATTCCATTGTAAAGCTGTACATACGCAGTGCCTATGCCACCAGTTATTCCGTAAGCAAAACTAGTAAGACCAACTCTAAGGTTATTAAAAGTAATACCAATAAAACTACCCCAATTACTACCGCTTTTGTAAACTGCAACAGGGTCTCCTTTTTCTATATTTTGAAGCGTTTTATTTACATAATCGTTTCCTAATATCAGTCGTACAAAAGATTCTTCATTTATTGCAGATACTACACCAATAAGTGTTGAAACCGTGAAAAAGATAAAGGCATATAGTACATACCTTCGGTATTTATGAATAAGTAAGGGGACTTCAGTTTTAAAGAAATAAATTAGCGCATTACTATCTTCCCTTTTAGTTTGATAAATTTTCTGAAAAACCTGTACTGCTAGATCATTTAAGTAAATAATAAGCTTACTTTTCTTGTAATAAGTTTGTGCATAAGCCAAGTCGTTAATCAAATGAAGATACAAACGAGATAATTCATCTGGGTTTTCTATCTTTTTTTGTTGGATTGCAGTTTCAAATTGCAACCATTTTTCTTTATTTTGCTTAATAAAGGCAACTTCTCTCATACTTTAACAAATAACAAAATATAATGGCAGAAATACAAATAACTACGACACAAAATGTAACTATAAATTTTAGAGCTGCCGAAGCTGGAGAACGAATTGCGGCTTATTTTATTGATATTTTAATTAAGATTGCTTATGCAGTTGTTTTAGCACTAATAATAGATAAATTAGATATTGATATTTTACCAAGTTATGATGAAGACCCTTGGAGTTTTATGGCGGTAATTATATTGTTAGGAATTCCAGTTGTTTTTTATACCATAGTGCAGGAAACCTTATTACAAGGGCAAACGATAGGGAAGCGATTGATAAAAACTAAAGTGGTTAAAATTGATGGTTTTAGAGCGAGTTTTTTAGATTTTTTTATTCGTTGGATAATGCGTATTGTAGATATAAATATGCTTTCAGGTGTAATTGCATTAGTAAGTATTGGAAGTTCTAAAAAACATCAGCGTTTAGGAGGAATAGCTTCAGGTACAGCAGTAATTAGTTTAAAAAACAAAGTGACTATAGATCATACTATCTTACAAGAGGTGGAATCGGATTATAAACCTGTTTATTCTTCAGTAATTAAACTATCAGATAACGACGCTCGTATTATTAAAGAGAATTTTTTGAGAGCAGTAAAAAATGCAGATTATAAAACACTAAATATTTTAAAGAAAAAAATTGTTGATGTAATAGGAGAGGAGCCTCACAAGGATATTACTACAACAAAATTTATAAGAAGAGTCTTAAAAGATTACAATCATTACACAGCTAACATGTAAATTGCTTATTTCTTCTAACTGGTGGATTCAAAATAATATGAGACCGTTGCAAGGGATCTTGCCTAACATCTATAAATTTCGTATTTTTTATTTATGGAACTAGTCAAACACCCGACCTTTGCAGATAGCATTTGCGACACACGCGCACGCAAGATAAAAGGCACTTTTTTTACACAAATAAACACTCTATTGGATTGGACTCCGATAGTAGCTGTATTAAAGACACACTACACTAAAGGCAAAAGTGCGACAGGTAAGCCAAGTTATAGCGGATTGTTGCTTTTTAAGATGAGTTTACTCCAAAGCTGGTATGGTTTAAGTGATTATGAAGTAGAAGATCGAGTTAATGACAGTATATCTTTCAGCTACTTTTGTGACTTACATATTGATCAAGTAGCACCCGATCACAGTACCC
>Ga0209185_1000516_pt1 | contig 44835 bp, 32 predicted proteins | sample SidtaG_2_FD_187425 | JGI IMG/M metagenome (GOLD analysis project Ga0209185, IMG submission 187425) | Marine algal microbial communities from Sidmouth, United Kingdom - Sidmouth_Asex2 metaG (SPAdes) (version 2) | ecosystem: Host-associated > Algae > Red algae > Unclassified | place: Sidmouth... | reverse complement strand
ACCCGATTCTACGTCGGCTTCCCGATTTTTAGCTCAGGCGACATTGGGCGCAGACATCGAAAGCATCGAAGCACTGCGCCAACAAGGTATTTCCGAATGGGTCAATGAACAACTCAATAAGCCCATAGCGAGAACCTATACAGAAGATTTGACCGAGCTAATTTCTGCGGCATTGGCAGCTCATTTGGGAAGAGGAGACAGCCCCGAAGACTTCTACACAGGCGGTTTGCAAATCCCTACTTGGTGGCAAAAAATAATGAACAGTGATGACCTTTTACGAGATAGAGTGACATTTGCTTTGAGTGAAATTATAGTAGTTTCTTCCAAGTCTGATATTGCTGATTTTTCTCAAGGTTTAATCTCTTTTTACGATGTCTTATACAACAATGCCTTCGGAAATTATAGAGATTTATTGTACGAAGTCACGATGCATCCTTGTATGGCTTCTTACTTGACCTACCTCAATAATCCAAAATCAAATCTTGCGAACAATGAGTTTCCCGACGAAAATTATGCAAGGGAAGTGATGCAATTATTTAGTATTGGCTTGTACGAACTCAATACAAATGGAACTCGAAAATTAGATGCGAATGGTAATTTTATTCCAACGTATAACAATGAAGATATTCGAGAATTTGCAAAAATATTTACAGGCTTAGGCGGTGGGAAATACTGGCCTTATCCGTGGATTAATGATGTAAATGCGCCTGTTTATTTTGGGGCAAATATTTGGGAGATAGATATGACGTATCCGCTACAAATGTTTGAAGAGGAACACGAGCAAGGAGCGAAAACTTTATTGAATGGACAAATCGTTCCTGCTGGTCAAACAGGTATGGAAGATATAAATGATGCTTTAGATAATATTTTCAATCATCCGAATGTCGGTCCTTTTCTTGGTCGCTTGCTAATTCAGCGTTTGGTCAAATCCAACCCAACACCCGAATACATCGAAAGAGTTGCCAATGCTTTTAATGACAATGGACAAGGTGTAAGAGGCGATATGAAAGCGGTAACGAGAGCCATTTTATTAGATCCCGAAGCAAGAGATTGTAGTTGGACAGAAGTATCGACACACGGCATGTTGCGAGAGCCTTTAATTCGATATACACACGCTTGTCGTGCTTTTAATGCAAGCAATAATAACAACCAGTCCTACAATTGGGCGTGGAGTTTCAACAATGATATGGGACAATTGGCACAAGACGCTCCAAGTGTATTTAACTTCTTTTTACCTGATTATCAGCCATTAGGGCCTGTATCTGACCTTGATTTAGTCGCTCCAGAATTTCAAATTTTTAATTCGGCTACCTCCATCAGCTCCATCAATTATGTACATGCATGGGCATTTTGGGATTGGATATTTGACGACCTTTCACAATTAGAACCCGACCCCGACAATCCAAGCGACGATATTTTTACAAGAATGGATTATTCCACCGAATACGATATGCTTACTTATTATGGTGATGAACAAACGCAGTCAGCCGAGATGGACATTCTCATAAATCATTTAGACATCTTGCTCACACATGGCAATCTATCAGATCGAACCAAAAGCATCATCAAATCAAGCCTTTTAACCCACAGACAACAGTGGGCAGACAACAAGCCCTTAGCAGAATTAGCTATCTATCTAATTCTCATCTCCCCCGATTACGCCATCATGAAATAAACAAAAAAACTTATATGGCCTTATATAACTTATATGGTTTGAAAAAAAAACTTACATAACTTATATGGTTTAAATTCAAAACAAAATGGGACACAAACACAACAAAAACTGGTCACGCCGCCGCTTTCTCGGAACAACAAGCTGTGCAGCAATAGGAGCGACCACCTTCCTCTCAACCCTCCTCGACCTAAAGCTCGCCAACGCTATGGCAACTTCAAGTTTTCAACCACCAACCAACTACAAATCCTTAGTTTGCATACTCTTGGCAGGCGGTAATGATTCCTTTAATATGCTCGTTCCAAGAGGCGCAAGCGAGTACGCCCAATACGAAACAATACGCTCCTCCTTAGCCCTCGCCAACAACAGCCTACTACCACTCAACTACACTGATGCCAACGGCAAACAATTTGGCGTTAATCCCGCTATGCCCGAAGTACAACAACTTTTCAATGACGGAAATTTAGCCTTTGTTTCCAACGTCGGCACACTCATCGAACCCATCAACAAAACACAATTCAACAACGGCAGTAATCTACCATTAGGCTTATTTTCCCATGCCGACCAAATCCAACAATGGCAAACCTCCATACCTCATGACCGTTCAGCGATAGGATGGGGTGGACGCATGGCAGACATTTTACAAAGTCTAAACACGAATCAAGATGTTTCCATGAACATCTCCATGTCAGGTACAAATGTCTTTCAAGCAGGGAATCAAAGCGTTTCCTATTCCGTTGATCCCTATGCAGGTGTCGGCAAAACCATCTACGAATACAACAATACAAATAACTGGTGGGATATGCTCAGAACGCAAGCCATCGACAGCCTTGTAGATCATACCTATCTCAATATATTTGAGCAAACCTACAGCGACGTCATCAAAAATTCCCAAGCTGCGAGCAATCAATTTAATACCGCCATCGGAGGTATTACTCCAATTGTCACCCCATTTGCAGACAACTCCGTTTCCAAAAGTTTTGAAATGATTGCCAAAACCATCGCAGCCCGAAACACTTTAGGTGTGTGTCGCCAAACTTTTTTTATCACCTTTGGCGGATGGGATCACCACGATGAAGTATTAGACAACCAAACCGCCATGTTAGGCATCCTAAGTCAAGGACTCAAAGAATTTAACGACTCCTTAGTCGAGTTAGGCGTCGAAAATGATGTAGTCACGTTCACCACTTCCGATTTCGCCCGAACCCTCACCTCCAATGGCAACGGCTCCGACCATGCATGGGGTGGCAACGCAATGGTCATGGGCAACAGTGTCAACGGCGGTACAATCTACGGCGAATACCCCGATTTAGTCTTAGACAATAGCTTAGATGTAGGACGAGGCTCACTCATACCCACCACCTCCGCAGACGAATATTTCGCAGAATTAGCCCTATGGTTAGGCGTCAGCCCAAGCGATCTCCCCATCATCTTACCAAATATCACAAATTTTTATTCACCCAGCAGCACACCACCACTCGGTTTCCTATTATAAAAAATAAGGAGAGAACGGTCAGCAGCTCCGTCGTCACACACGGTCTCGCTATCCGCTATTATGGCTAAGGAAAGAACGAATCTATCAAGGGAAAACAACCACAAAAACGGTAAGGACAAGGCATGCCTTGTCCCAACGCTCTAAACCACAAAAACTAAAAGTTAGCCATACCACTACTATCGAGTCTATCTTAAAAGGACAGAACGGTCAAAAAAAAAACTTATATGGACTTATATAACTTATATGGTTTCAAAAAAAGAAAACACATGCTTACTTACAACTTATATGTACTCAAACAAACTTTTATAACTTATATGGTTGCAGTGATGAAAACAAATATCCTCATACTACTCATAAGCCTATTCATCATCAGCGAAGCCAACGCACAATGCCTAACCGACGCCCACTCCAATGTATGGAATGACGGCTGGGTCTCCTGCCAAACAAGCGCAAATCCCAACACAACAAGAGGTACAGGACATTGGATATTATACGACTTCGGCTCACCCTATTTCCTCACAGAAACACAAATTTGGAATGCCAACGAAGCGGGAAACACCGACAGAGGAGTACGAAATGTAGTCTTTGACTATTCCATCGACGGCACGAATTGGATAGAGTTAGGAACATACGAATTTGCCCAAGCACCAGGCGACAACACCTACATGGGCTTCGTCGGTCCAGACCTCACAGGACTCAAAGCACAATACATCCTAATCACCGCCTTAACAACCTGGGGCGACCCATGCGCAGGACTCGCAGAAGTCAAATTTAACGTAGCAGAAAGCATCAAAAGCACCATCAGCCTTACCGCCATGTTAGAAGGCCCTCACAATCTCGCAAGCGACGACATGCACACCCAACTCAACAACCTTATTCCCCTCACACAACCCTACAATACCGCCCCTTATCACTATAGTGGATCAGAAGGAATCGCAAGCATCACCGCAAATATGGTAGACTGGGTATTGGTAGAAGTACGTCAAGGCACACCCAATATGTCAGGCACAAGAGGAACGACCACCATCGAGAGCCAAGCAGCCATATTGTTAGACGACGGAAGCATCGTAAATACCGACGGAAACCCATTAGAATTCAACCTCATCGAAAACGAAGAGTATCATTTCTGTATTCGTCATCGTAACCACTTAGATGTCCTCACTGCAACAGCCCTAACAGCACAACCCACGATGACCTACGATTTTACAACGGGAACAACCCAAGCTTTCGGAACAAATCAAATGAAAACCCTCTCAAACGGAACAGCAGTCCTATTCGCAGGAGATTTCACCAAAGACGGCATCATCCAAACCACCGACTACAACGCATGGAAACAACAACCAGCCCAACTCAATGTCTACCAATACATAGATGCGAATTTAGACGGAGTCGTACAAGTCACAGACTATGATGTATGGTTTCCCAACCGAGCAAAATTAGGAACAGTAGAAATAGGATTTTAATTCTTGCCGTTGTAGAGAAAATTTACGAATTTTCTTTAACGTATAAGTCATAAAGAAACGACTATGAAAAAACATTTAAGGTATATTCAGAACAAGTAAAGAAAAAAGTAAATAGCAGTACAAACCATCCAAAATAGACCTGATGGCAGTGGTATGGCAAGTAGTTTATGTGGTTTTAGTAGTTTTTGTAGTTTCTGTGGTTGTGGCACTTGACAATGGTTGATTTACTTGCCATAAGAACGAACAGCAGGCCTTTCCGTCACGATGAAAGACAAACCATTCTCTCCAAAATATAGTTTATGTGATTTTTGTGGTTGATGTCATTGTAGAGAAAATTCACGAATTTTCTCCACGCCCAATTTCGTTTAAAAATCCAAAAAAACAAACCAATCACTCGTTCATTGTTTTTATTGAGCGAAGCCGAAATGAAGAGTCGAAATGAGAACCACAGTACCAAGCACCACAGCACCAAGAACCAAGCACTAATTAACCAAAAATAACTTGGTACTCACCGTTTCCGAACCATCAGGACTCGAACAAAGCACCAAGTAAACCCCCGTTTGCGCCCGTTCCCCATTGTAATTATTGCCATCCCAAATCGCTTGACCACCCAAAGCTGTTGTCTCAAAAATCAACTGACCACTAATGTCCGTAATCTTTACATTGGCATTATTCACCAATCCCCGAATCGCTATGTCGCCCTCATATTCAGGGTGAACAGGATTTGGATAAACCAAGACATCTCCATTTTGACCAGTGCCATCTAAGGCATCAGATTGATAGCTATTGACGCCCTTCGTCGTGCCAAAATAAACAACACCTGTTGTAGCATTAATCTCAATATCTCGAATTTCATTAGACAACAAAGGGCTGTTTTCTGTGGTAAATTGTCGAATGGTTTCCTTGCCATCTGGCGAGAGCAAAAGCACCCCTTGATTCGTTCCAATCCACTTTCTATCGGCAGGATCAACAGCAATACTTGTGATAGAAACGCCATCTAAAACAAAAACAGGCTCGTTTTCGCCTTCTAGCTGAACAATAGGTTTAGAGAATTCACAGTTTTCATTAAAAGGATCATTCGTACAGTAGAAAATAGCGATACCGCCATCTGTTCCAATCCATATCTCATCGTCTTTATCTAAAGCAATACAAGTAGCAGCATTACTTGGAATACCATTATTGAAATCTATTTTTTGGAACAAACGATATTGATCATCTGCCGTATTTTCTACATCAGCCCCATAGTTCATCGCCATAATGCCTGAACTTCGCAAAACAACCCACAAATTATTATAATTATCTACGACTATTTCGGTCGGTTGATCTTCATAAGCAACGGGCAAATCTGGATCAAAAGAATGCCATACTCCTTCATTGGTTTTGACAGATAAAGGACGGACACCCAAATAATTAGAAACCCACAAATGATTATTATTGTCAATCGCCAAGCCACTTGCCCGACAAGAAGTAGGGTCGCCATTGGCAAAAAGCAAACTACTGTTTTCTGTATTAAAAATGGAAAAAGTTTCTGTTGCTTTGTCAAATTCAAGCAAACCTGCTCCAAAAGAAGCCAGATAAATCGTATTGCCATTATTCGTTGCTTCAATGTCTACAATATCTGGAACTTTTGGATTCGGTCTAAAACGATTCCACTTACCATTGTGCAATTGGAAAAAGCCTGAACGATCAAGACCTACGCCCCAATTTGTCGTAATACGAGCAGGAGCAATTAACAAATCTTGGTCGTTAAATGCCAATTTCCACGCACCATTGTCTCCTGGCCCATTAACAATAAAAGGGCGCACAAATTCTCCATTCTCTATCGTTGTTGTACCTTTCCAAGTATCCGAAACCCATATTTTGTTAGAAGGCTCATGAAAAATAGCATCATTCGCTCTGTCTATATAAACATGATTATAGGTGGTAGGAGAGAGTTCTAAATTAAGCGAAACGACTTGTCCATCATCAATTCTAAAAGCACCTTCATCGGGAATCATCAAGTTTTCTGTCAAGGTCAGCTGAGTACTACTCACATGCATAGAAATAATATCCCAGCGAGCGTCAAGAATATCTGGAACAAGTACAGTTTGATACACACTCACCCAAGTATCATTTTGCCATTCGTACAAAACATTGCCCAAAGCCACATAAAAATGGTTGTTGAAAAAAGCAATACTCGTCACTTCTTTATCCAAAGGTAGACCATCTGTAATATCGTGTTGGTACCAATTATTGAAGTTAAATAAATTGGGGTCAGATAAGTCTGCACTAAAAACGCCCAATTCTGTTGCAGCCATTACCGTATTTCCATCATCTACCACTGCATTGATCCGAATTCTATCGCCTTGTGGACCAATAAAGTAAGTGTCTTTGACTTCCTCCTTTACTACGTCCAAAACCACAATCCCAAAACCACAAGACACATAAACCAAAGAATCTACGAAATGAAAATCATAAATCTTTTTATCCCCAACAATCGTTTTATTCTTAATTTCAGGAAAATTGACCAATTCCCCATTTTTAACAATATCAATATTGGAGTTTTGATACCCTACAATAAGCGTCTTATAATCTGTAGAATAGGCCAACTCTGCCACTTCTGGCTCTGCAAAACCATCTAAATTTGAGAAAGTATAAAGCTCTTTAGAATCAGCGTTATAACTACAAAGAAAAGAGTTATTTGTGCCAAAGTAAATGGTGTTATCCACATCCACCAATCCACTAAAAGACTTATAAGGCAAATATACTTGCCATTGCCCAATAGGACTGTTTTGTCCCTGCACAATCAAAAAGCAAAAAAATAGGATAATACAAAGGTAATGTTTCAACATAAAAAGAGGTTTCTAAACAAACGAAGACCCAAAGCCTTTCATATATAAGAAAGCATAAAAATAAGCAAAAGTCAAAAATAAGTCACTAACTGTCTCTTTATCACTCGTACCATTCACGCCATAGCACCAACTAACCATCCTTTAACTCTGTTCCACAATACATACAAAAAAAAGCATCAGGAGAAAGATTCTCTGCATCACAAATATGACAACTTTGTAGCTCTAACATATCCGCCTCAGACTGAGCATTCACCAATTCTGCCGACACAATCCCCGTAGGCACAGCAATAATACCATAGCCCAAAATCATCACAACAGCAGCCAAAGTTTGCCCCAAAGTCGTTACAGGCGAAATATCCCCATATCCTACCGTCGTCAGCGTCACAATCGCCCAATAAATACTACGAGGAATACTCGTAAATTTCGTTCCCTCATAGCTTTCCACCATATACATCACCGACCCAATAATCACCGCAGCCGTCAAAACAGCCGTCAAAAAAACCGTAATTTTAGGGCGACTTGCCCTCAACGCTTCTGCCAAAATCTTTCCTTCCCCCAAATATTGAGATAGCTTAAATATACGAAACACCCTAAGCAAGCGCAAGACCCGTACCGTGATTAAGTAATGGGAAGCAATGGCAAAAAGCGTCAAATAAGTTGGAATGATAGAAACCAAATCCACAAGCCCATAAAAACTCTTAATGTATGCCCATTTTTTGTTTGTTGTATAAATACGCAAAATATACTCAATCGTAAACATAATCGTAATAATCCACTCCAGTGTCCACAAAAGATTATAATGATTCATCCGAATCTCCTCAACACTTTCCAACATTACCAAAATGATGCTAATTATAATCAACACCATTAGAATAATATCAAAAGCTTTACTCGAAGGCGTATCATGCCGAAAAATAATATCTCGAATAGTATGTTTAATACCCGATTTCTTAGGTTTATCTCTGTTCATTATAAATATTAAATTGAGAATCAGAAAAGAAAGTTCTTGCAAAAATAAAATAAAAAGATAAATAAGGAGAGAACGGTAAAATTCTCCGTCGCCAAGTATGGGCCCGCTATCCGTTCTTATGGTGGCTCATGTTCAGACACACGGCCGTGTGTCTCAACCGCCACCATACCACTACTATCGGGTCTATTTTGCATGGTTTCTCCCACTATCTCCAATGCCAAATCACGGATTTTTAAAGATTTTTGGATTACATAAATTTTTTGATTGGTTAATCACTGAATCAGGTTCTGTAAAACTACAATCACAAAAACGGACTTAAACCACAAAAACCACATAAACTAATATTATCTTTGTCCTCCAAAAAAAGGAAACACATTTTATGTGGATAAAACTTGCCAAATTTATACTGAAGTTCCGTTTACCACTCCTAATACTTATCATACTGATTACCCTATTTATGGGTTACATGGCAAGAGGTGTTAAGCAAACCTATAGCTTTCCCAAAATCCTACCCGACACCCATCAAAGTTTCTTAGATTACAACCAATTCAAAAAAACTTTTGGAGAAGATGGAAATGTGATGGTCATCGGCTTAAAAACAGACCGCCTTTTTGAAAAAGAAATGTTCAACGATTGGTATATGTTGGGCAACGAAGTCAAAGAAATGCAAGGAATTGACGGCGTTTTATCCATTCCACATGCCTTTAAAGTCGTAAAAAACAAGGAGGAAAAAAAGTTCGGAGTAGCTCCATTGGTGGAACAAGCCATTCAAAATGCGGAAGAAATGGACAACATTAAGTCCGTTTTTTACGATATGCCTTTCTACAAAGGAGTCATCTACAATCCAGAAACAGACGCCTCTTTAATGGCAATTCAGTTTGAACAAAAACTGTTAGACTCCAAAGAACGAATTGCGTTTGTCAGTAGAATCATCGAAAAAGCCACTGTATTTTCCGAAAAATACAAGGTAGATCTCCATTATTCAGGTTTGCCCTACATCCGTTCCTTCCAAGTAACCAAAATCTCGGAGGAACTGATTACTTTCTTGGTTTTGGCTTGTTCGCTGATAGGATTAGTGCTTTTTATCCTATTTCGGTCTCTACCCACCGTCATTTTTCCGATGTTAGTCGTCATGATTAGCGTGATTTGGTCAATGGGATCATTGGCATTATTTGACTACGAAATATCCGTTTTAACAGGGCTAATTCCCACCTTAATCGTCATCATTGGGATCCCCAACTGTGTCTATTTCCTCAACAAATACCACGAAGAATTTCGCAAACATGGCTCTCGATTAAGGGGATTAACGAGCATGATTGTGCGTATTGGACACGTTACCTTCTTTGCGAATCTGACGACCGCCATTGGTTTTGGCGTATTTGCCTTGATGGACAGCCAGCTTTTACGAGAATTTGGCATCGTTGCAGGCTTAAATATCGCAGGAACCTACATCATTTCACTAATTGTCATTCCCGTTATTTTTAGCTATCTACCCAAGCCCAAAATCAAACATACCAAACACTTAGATAGAAAATTCCTCAACAACGGATTAGCCAAGTTGGTGACAGGAACAATGGAGTACAAAAAAACGATTCAAATAGGGACTTTGGTGCTATTGGTCGGTTGCGTATTTGGATTGATTCAATTAAAATCAGAAGGCTATTTATTTGATGATGTGTCTCATGAAGCGAAAGAATACCAAGATTTGAAGTTTTTTGAACGCAATTTTAAGGGGGTGATGCCTTTTGATGTGGTAGTAGATACCAAGAAAAAAGGCGGTGTCACGAAGTTGAGCTTTATGAAAAAGCTAGACAAAGTACATAAGATTTTTGAAGAGAATCCCGTATTTTCTCGCCCCATTTCCCTTATCGACGGCATCAAATTCGCCAACCAAGCCTATTACAGTGGCAAAGGGAAATACTACGATTTACCCTCCAATTTAGAAAAGAATTTCATCTTTCAGTATTTAGCAAACAGTGGCGATGACAACAACGATTTACTCAAAACCTTGACGGATTCTGTCCAACAACGAGCGAGGGTAAGCGTCAATATGGCGGATGTGGGTTCTAAGCGATTCCCCGAAGTCATCGGCGAGCTAAAACCACAAATAGAGGCGATTTTGGATACTTCCCGTTACGACGTCACCTATACAGGAACAAGCCTTATCGCTTTAGAAGGATACAATTATTTGGTAAGTGGATTGATTTACAGCGTACTTTTTGCCTTTTTATTGATTGCCTGCATTATTGCCTATTTATTCCGTTCTTTCAAAATGCTGTTAATCGCTCTTTTGCCCAATTTAATTCCTTTATTGGTAACAGCCTCTATTATGGGCTATTGGGGGATTGCCTTAAAGCCATCTACCGTCCTGATTTTTAGTGTAGCCTTTGGTATTTCAGTGGACTTTACGATACACTTTTTAGCAAAATATCGTTTAGAATTATTGAATCGAAACCAAACCGTACCACAAGCCATTGAGCGATCTATTCAAGAAACGGGTTTCAGTATGGTATATACCGCCATCATCTTATTTTGTGGATTTGTCGTCTTTGCAGGGTCAGAATTTACAGGAACTTACTTTTTAGGGATCTTGACTTCCATCACTTTAGTCGTCTCCCTCATCGCCAATTTAGTATTATTGCCCTCAATTATCCTGTCCATAGACCAATTTTTAGATAAAGACGGACGCAGATAACCAAAAAAATACATATAATGCTAACTTTGCACAATTTTTATACGAAACTTTTAAAATAAAGATAGCGTTGTTACGATTATCGTTTAAGTAGTTTGAGTCATTGTTGACCAGTACATTTTTTGTTTGCGGTACATATCAACTTAAACGCAAGGTTCGCAAAGGTAGCGCAAGGGGCGCTATGTGAAATTTTGTTCTAATTCATTGCGAACCTTGCGTGACCTTTGCGCCTTTGCGTTGAAAGGAACATTGCAGGGAAAACTCAATAATCGTACTGGGCAACAATGGGTTTAAGTGGTTTTTAGTGCTATGGTTTTTGGAGAGCCTAATTACCCAATACACTAATACACCAATTTACTAATTAAAAAAAATCCGTGATTCAAAATTGGAGGTAGTGGGAGAGACCCTCCAAAATAGACCCGATAGTAGTGGTATGGTGGTGCAGCGTAGGCGTAGGGGCAGACCCATGTGTCTGCCCGCAGCGCAGGCAAGCCACCATAAGAACGAATAGCGGGACCATACATAAAACGAAGCAACAAACCGTCCTCTCCAAAAAAAAATAAAAAGAAAAGAAAATAGATAAGTCGAAAAAAGCAATAAATCACACTTATCATTTGATTTACAAAATAAGCTTATGGAAGCAGTAGAAAAAAAATACCGAGAACTCACCGGTTTAAATTTGCCCGAAGTAGAAAAAGAAATACTTCAATTTTGGCAGGAACAACAAATATTTGAGAAAAGTATTCAAACTCGAAAAGACAGCAAGCCCTTTGTTTTTTATGAAGGACCGCCCTCTGCGAATGGAATGCCTGGCATACACCATGTGATGGGAAGAACCATCAAAGACATTTTTTGTCGCTACAAAACCATGAAAGGGTTTCAGGTAAAGCGAAAAGGTGGATGGGATACGCATGGATTGCCGATTGAATTGGCAGTAGAGAAAAGTTTAGGTATTACCAAAGAAGATATAGGCAAAACCATATCCGTAGAAGATTACAACAAAGCTTGTAGAGAACAAGTGATGAAGTATAAGCACATATGGGACGACATCACCCAAAAAATGGGCTATTGGTTGGATTTGGATGACCCATATATCACTTTTGAAAACAACTACATAGAAACGCTTTGGTATCTTATAAAAGAATTGTACAAAAAAGGCTATCTCTACAAAGGATACACCGTACAACCTTTTTCACCTGCTGCTGGAACAGGATTAAGCTCGCACGAGTTGAACCAGCCAGGAACGTATCAGGACGTAAGAGATACTTCTGCAACAGCGCAGTTTAAGATAAAAGGCACAGACAATGAATTTTTCTTGGCTTGGACAACCACGCCCTGGACATTGCCTTCTAACGTCGCTTTAGCCGTTGGCAAAAAAGTAATCTACAACAAAGTTCAAACGTTCAATCCGTACACGCATTTACCCGTAACGGTCATTTTAGCCAAAGATTTGATGGGCAAATACTTCAAACCTGAAAATGCGGAATTGGCATTGGAGGCTTACGAAGCAGGACAGAAAAATATACCGTATAAAGTCCTTTCTGAACACGTTGGCAGCGATTTGGTAGGTATGGAGTACGAGCAGTTATTGCCGTATGTACAGCCCGACGATGGAGACGCTTTTAAAGTGGTCATAGGCGATTTTGTCACAACAGAAGACGGAACGGGAATCGTACACATCGCTCCAAGTTTTGGTGCGGACGATATGAAAGTAGGCAAGCAAAACGGCTTAGGCTCACTGACATTGGTGGACAAACAAGGAAAATTTGTAGATGCAGTAACAGATTTTGCTGGAAGATATGTAAAAGACTACAAAAACGAAGAAAATTATCGTTCGGTAGACATCGACATCTCTATCAAGCTAAAAGAGGAAAATAAAGCCTTTAAAGTTGAAAAATATCAGCACAATTACCCACATTGTTGGCGAACCAACAAACCAATCTTATATTATCCATTAGATTCGTGGTTTATTAAAGCATCTGCTGCCAAAGAACGCATGGCAGAACTCAATAAAACGATAAATTGGAAGCCAAAATCTACGGGAGAAGGACGATTCGGCAATTGGTTAGAAAACCTACAAGATTGGAATTTATCTCGTTCTCGTTTTTGGGGAACACCGCTTCCGATATGGCGTACAGAAGATGGCGAGGAAGAGAAATGCATCGGGTCTATTGCAGAATTGACCGCAGAAGTCGAAAAAGCAGTAGAGGCTGGATTTATGGACGCTCCTTTAGGGGAAGACTTAGATTTACACAAACCTTACGTTGACAATATCTTTTTGGTCTCAGATAGTGGCAAAAAAATGGTTCGGGAATCCGACCTAATAGATGTTTGGTTCGATTCTGGAGCAATGCCATACGCACAATGGCACTACCCATTTGAAAATAAAGAAATCTTTGAAGCCAATTTTCCTGCCGATTTTATAGCGGAAGGTGTCGATCAAACGAGAGGCTGGTTCTATACCTTGCATGCGATTGGAACGATGCTATTCGATTCAGTTGTCTTTAAAAACGTCATATCCAATGGTTTACTATTAGATGCAAAGGGTGAAAAAATGTCTAAAAGCAAAGGCAATGTGATAGATCCTTTTGGACTCATAGACGAATACGGAGCAGATGCCACTCGTTGGTATATGATCTCCAATTCACAGCCCTGGGATAACCTGAAATTTGATGTAAAAGGCTTAAAAGAAACAAAAGGTAAATTCTTTGGAACACTCTACAATACCTACTCTTTCTTTGCCTTATATGCCAATATCGACGAATTTACTTACGATGAAAACCAAATAATCCCAGTAAATGACCGACCAGAGATTGACAAATGGATAATTTCTCGTCTCAATTCTTTAACAAAGCAGGTTGACACTTTAGTAGGAGACTATGAACCAACCCGTGCAGCTCGTGCAATACAAAGTTTTGTAGAAGACCACTTGAGCAATTGGTATGTACGATTGTGTAGAAAACGTTTTTGGCAAACTGCAAAAGAAGCGGATACCAATGACAAACAAGCAGCGTATCAAACATTGTACACTTGTTTAAAAACAGTGGCGCAATTGATGTCGCCCATATCGCCCTTTTTCTCAGAATTTTTGTATAGAAATCTATGCAATACGACCAATCAAGCAGATTTATCGGTACATACTTCCTATTTTCCAGAAGTGGCAGAAGATTTGATAGATAAAAAACTGGAAGAGCGAATGAAATATGCACAAGAAATATGTTCTTTGGTTTTATCTTTACGAAAAAAAGAAAATATCAAAGTACGTCAACCATTAAGTCGCATCTTAGTTCCTGTATTAGAAAAGGGCTTACAAGCAAAAATAGAAGCCGTAGAAGACCTGATTATGACAGAAACCAACCTTAAAAAAGTGGAATACGTCAGCGATACCACAGGAATTTTTACAAAGCAAATTAAACCCAATTTTAAGGAATTGGGTCGTAAACTCGGAGGAAAAATGAAACAAGTTCAACAAGCTATCCAAGCCTTTGGGCAGGAAGAAATAGCACAAATTGAACAAAATAACGTATATCCTCTTGATATAGAAGGTGAAACGGTTGAAATCACACTGAATGACGTCGTTATTACCTCAGAAGATATTCCAGGCTGGTTGGTCAATAGTGCCAACGGTTTAACTGTTGCGTTAGATACAAAAATCAGTGATGCATTAAAAAATGAAGGGAATGCCCGTGAAATTGTTAATAAACTACAACGTTTGCGCAAGGACAAAGCCTTTAATGTAACAGATCACATAAAAGTATCCATAGAGAAAAATGACAACTTGACCACAGCAATAGACGCTTTCAAGGACTATATTTGCAAAGAAACATTGACCCAAAATCTACAAATTGTAGAGACTATAACAGGCGATGTTGATGAGCTAGATATCAACGAAACACCATTGAAAGTAAGAATTGAAGTGGCTTAATGAAATATTTTTCTTTTATTACGTTTAATAAAGGAATGGTTGAATAATAAACTATAATAGTTTTGCCAAAGAGATTTTTTGATATATAAGAGCTTGTTGGGACTTTGAATTTAAAAGTAAAAATAGTGTATTTTTTGGCTGAATGAAGCGTTTTTTGAAGTTCGTAGCAGGGCTACGGTGCTGAAAAAAAGGCAAAATTCAGACAGAAAAGACGCATTTTTGACTTAAATCTGAAAATCCCAACAAGCTCTAAGGCAAAAAACGTAGGCGTAGCAGGGCTACGACAAGGCTTTTTAACAAAATATATTGAAGGGAAATGTTATAAATTGTTATTTTACCATTCCTATAAGTATTGGCTTTTTTCTTCAGAAAGCCAACACCTTTCACAATTGAACAAGCTGGAATAATCATTCTTATTTTATAACACAGTGTATTAGTACACGTTCAGCAAGCAATCAATTCATATGAAAGATAAAAAGAAAAATAATTACTCAGAATCTGAACTACAAGAATTCAAAGATATTATCAATAAAAAGTTAGATGACGCCAAAGATGAACTAAATTACTATCAAAAACAAATAGTAAAATATAGCGAAAAAATGGTGGAATCTCGATCTTCAGGTTTAGATGATGGTTCAGGTACATTAGAAAAAGAAAGTCTAAATAAAATGGCATCTCGTTTTGTCAAATATATACAGCATTTAGAAAACGCACTCATTCGCATCGAAAACAAAACCTACGGAATTTGTAGAGAAACAGGTGAGTTAATTAGCAGAGAACGTTTAAGAGTTGTACCACATACAACCCTAAGCATCGCAGCAAAAAAAGCAAAGCGAAACGAAAAGTGATTGAGCGTTAGTTCATTATGTGGTTGAGTATAGCAGTCCTATTTGAAAATAGGAAAAGTGTATTGCACGCAAAGGTTGCAGCGTTTTTCCCAAAGGTCGCAGAGAGATTGGTTTCTGTCGAGCTTTGCGCTTCTTTGCGGTCTTTGCGTGAAAGAAAATTCCTGAACCGAATTAGGATTGCTATATATAGACTGATGAACTAATTAATTGTTTTTACTGATATGTTAAATAGGAGCGAAAGGCCAGAACCTCCGTCGTAACGGAAAGTCCTGCTATCCATTCTTATCATTTTGCCACGCTTATACTAGCCCTTCAAAAAAAATGATACCATTTCTATCAGGGCTATTTTAAACGGTCTCAACTGCCATATACTTAATAGTTTTTGTAGTTAATAGTTTGTGTGGTTTTTGTAGTTAGTGGTCTCAATAAAAACCACAAAAACCACAAAAACCACAAAAACCACAAAAACTGAATTAACAATGAATAAAACATAGAAAATTGAGAGGACTATTAGCGGCATCCGTTGTTTTCGGAATACTATTTATTGACCAAATTACCAAAATTTGGGTAAAGACCAATATGTATTTAGGTCAAGAAATTCCCGTACTAGGAGAATACTTCAAAATACATTTTATCGAAAATCCAGGAATGGCATTTGGGCTTGAATTCGGCGGAGCTTATGGAAAATTGTTTTTAACCGTTTTCAGAATTGTAGCGGTAGTGGTCATTACGTTTATTCTACGGCAACTGGTCAAACAAAAAGCTTCTCGAAAATTAGTCTTTGGTATTTCCCTTATTTTGGCAGGAGCCTTAGGCAATATCATAGATAGTGTTTTTTATGGAATGTTCTTTTCTGAAAGCACTTTTAGTGCCACAAGAGGTGTCGCAACCATGTTTCCCGAAGGTGGAGGCTATGCCGATATGATGTATGGAAGAGTCGTAGACATGCTCCACTTTACCATCCTCAAAGGAAACTGGCCCAGTTGGATGCCTTTTGTTGGCGGAGAAAGATTTGAGTTTTTCAGACCTATTTTTAACATAGCAGATTCAGCTATTAGTTTAGGCATTTTGTACCTAATTGTTTTTCAAAGGAGTATCTTTGGAAGTGAAGAAGAAAACGTCGTCACTGCCAAAGCATAGCTCACAACCCCAATACATATTTTGCACGATTTAACAAATACACAACCAGAAAAAGCGATTTTAGTTGGTTTAGTTTATAAAGAACAGACCGAAGAAATGCTTGATGAATATTTAGCAGAATTAGACTTCCTTTCTAAAACAGCAGGCGCAGAAGTCCTAAAAATATTCAAGCAAAAACTGCCCCATCCAGACAAACGAACTTTTGTTGGAAAAGGAAAATTAGAAGAAATTCAAATCTATGTAGAAACCCATGATATTGCTTTAGTTATTTTTGACGATGATTTGAGCCCATCACAAACGTTCAATATTGAGAAAGAACTGAAAGTAAAAGTTGTTGATAGAAGCTTCTTGATTTTAGATATTTTTGCAAGCAGAGCGCAAACAGCCCAAGCCAGAGCACAAGTCGAACTCGCCCAAATGCAATACTTATTACCCCGTCTGAAAGGACTATGGACGCACTTGGAGCGACAAAAAGGGGGAATCGGTATGAGAGGACCAGGAGAGAAAGAAATCGAGACAGATCGACGTATCGTCAACAAAAAAATCACCCTACTCAAACAACAATTAGACAAAATTGACCGACAAAATCAAACCCGTCGCAAAAATAGGGGAGAACTGATTCGAGTCGCTTTAGTAGGATACACCAATGTCGGGAAATCTACCCTGATGAATGTATTGGCTAAATCAGAAGTATTTGCAGAAAATAAGCTCTTTGCAACTTTAGATACAACCGTCAGAAAAATTGTCTATGAAAACACGCCTTTTCTCCTGTCAGACACCGTAGGATTTATCCGAAAATTGCCACACAGTTTAATTGAAAGTTTTAAGTCTACTTTAGATGAAGTAAGAGAAGCAGACATTCTTTTGCACGTCGTTGATTTATCGCACCCAGCTTATGAGGATCAAATCAACGTGGTAGAAAAAACCTTAGAAGAACTCAACGTCCAAGACAAACCAACCTACATCATCTTCAACAAAGTAGATGCTTACGAAAAAGTGGCGTATGATGAATTTTTAGATGAAGAAGTAAAAGTAGAATTATTCGCAGAATTGGTCAAAAATTGGAAAGAAACCACAAATGGCCGCTGTCAATTCATTTCAGCCCTAGAAAAAACAAACATCAACGAGTTCCGAAAGCAATTAATTGAAGCCGTACAAGATATGTACAAAATCCGCTATCCTTATCGAACACAGTTCTTTTAATAGTTTGTGTCGTTTTAGTAGTTTATGTAGTTTTTTTACCAACTACAAAAACCACAAAAACTATTTCCTCGAAATAGAAACGTGTACTGGATTTTGCTCATAAAGGACAGAGCCAATAATTTTGTCTGAATCGTAACGATAATCTGTGCCTAAACCGACAGGGTTGTAGCTGTTTTCTTGTGCATTGCCCAATTCCCTCAGCCATTCATTGATAGGCTCTTTTAAGCAGTCTTCATCGCAATTCCACATCGCATAACCCTCTTGATGAATGACATCCATTGCATGGCTTTTAATCAATTTGGGATGCAAATCTTTGTATGCTTTTGTTTGTGAAATATAGTCCAATCCTTCCAAACGACCATTGACAAAAATAGCCGCTCCTTTTTGCCCGTATTGATAAGGGAGTGCTTCCAAGAAATGGTTTATATCCGTTTTTCTATCATCAAATGCGTCTTTCATCGCCAATGTTTTGGAGGAAACCCCACTATTGGAGAAAATAGATTTTATATCTGTCCAAATACTTTCTTGATCCGCATCATAATGCCCACCAACCGTTAAACTTTGGGACATTTTCACATTTTTATTGCGTCTTGCATTGGCAGCCAATAAGACCTCTGAATCCTCAAATTGTTCGCTTTTGTACGACCATCTTTTTTGTTCTGTACAGCTTACAGGAACGTGTATTTCCTCGAAAGCAGGTACTAAAATGGACGTATTGACGATACGATTTTGTTTTGCGCCTGCTAATTCTTCGCCATCTACGATAAGAATGGGATTAGATGATTTGTTAGAGACATTGAGACTGGAGATATTGCCCATCCAAGAGACTTCTTTGATTTCTACCCAGCCATTTTTGAGGGCTTTACTTAGAGAATAGTAATTGAGACCACTATCTTCATCATTTTTGTCAAATAAGGGAACCATTGTGATACTTTTGTACTGTTGAGGGCGACCTAAATGCCATTGATCTAGCTTTTTAGATATATTTGATTGCATAACACTACGTGATTTATAGTGAGAGAAAGGAAATTTTAACGAACTAAGATACCTTTTTTTGTTGAAGATGTCAAAGATTTAACTTTTGGATTGCTCCATATGTTGTTGAATAATATATTTTTTTAGAATTACGCTTTTTAGAACTTCTTGCTTTAGTCAATTGTCTATTTTGTTTGAAGTAGTTAATAAAAGATTCATTGCTCAAATATAGCAGCCCTATTTAAAAATAGAAAAAGTGTGTTTCACGCAAAGGTCGCAGAGTTTTCGCAAAGGTCGCAAAGAGACTGTTTTCTGTCGAGCTTTGCGCTTCTTTGCGTCAAGATTCTTTGCGCTCTTTGCGTGAAACAAAATTTCTAAAATGAATTAGGTGTTGCTATCTGTACATTTAAAAATCTTTCAATAGCAGTTGTGTCCATCCAAAATAGACCTGATAGCAGCGTTATACCAAAGCAGCGTAGGCGTGTAGTGGCAGACCCCATGTGTCTGCTCAAATGGCTTTTGGTATAGTAGCGGATAGCAGGCCTGAACGTAGCGATGAAAGATAAACCGTTCTCTCCAAATTATTTAGATTTGTTTTTATTACGGCGACAGCGTTCACTGCAATATTTTACATCATTCCAGACTTTTGCCCATTTTTTTCGCCAAGCGAACGGTTTTTGGCAGACTTGGCAGATTTTTGTGGGAAGGTGTTGTTTTTTCATTGGAAATCAGGTAGTTCTGTAGGGCGAGCATAGGGGAATTGGGCGACTTTTTGTAGCGTATAGTAGCTGTTGAGTCCCGAAATACCGACATCATTGATGGTGGCTAAATTGATGTGTCCATTGGTTTCAAGGGCTGTTTCATCCACTATAATGTGCTGAATTTCTCCAATCATCATGACCGTATTGTTGAGCTTTATAGGTAAGGCTTCTAAGAATTTCATGCCCAATTTTACCTTGCTTTCTTTGACAAATGGAGACTTAAAATTAAACAAATACTCTTCGGTTAAATGGCACTTTTCAAATTCAGATTCGTTTGCGCTAAATTTTGCAGAGGTATAATGTGCTTGCTCTATAAATGATTGATGAATGTGGTTGATGGTGTAATAATGATTGTTCAGAATATTCTCATAGGTATGGCGACGAACTTCATGTTTGGGACGAAGAATAAATCCGATAAGCGCAGGATTGCTGCCTAAATGAATGATGGAACTAAAAATCGCCAAATTGGGCTTTTTCTCTTTGGAAATACTACCAATGAGATTGGCGGGTTTAATTCCTGTAATTGAATTGATGAGGTTTAAACGCTCAATATGTTCTAAGTTTTGTAAATCTTTTTTTGTTAAGTGCAGTTTTGTTTTTTTTAAATACTTACAACATTGAAAAGGTGGAATTGTTTAATAACCCTCGTCTAATTCAACAACATTAAATAACTTTGTTTCCCCAAAAGCGAAGCGTCCAATATTTTCGATAATAGAGTCCCAACGTTTTAAGTCATTTAGAGGAGAAGCGGCTCGATGGGGAGACAAAATAATATTGTCTAATTCGTGAAAGGGAAATTCGTAAGGATATTTTTTATCTTGTTCGTTGGGTGTTGGTTTGTAATTGTACCACACATCAATGGCGGCAGAATGAATCGTTTTGTTTTTGAGGGCTTCATACAAAGCGGCTTCCTGAATAATTGCGCCACGACCCACATTGACAACAATACTATCTTTGCCCAATAAATGCAATTCTTTTTCGCCAATTAAATTTTTTGTTTTAGGCGTGTTGGGAATGGCGATGATGAGCGTGTCTATTTCGGTCAGAAAATCGTGTAATTGAGTGGAGTCAAAAGTCGTTGTGTTGTCTGATAAATGCAGTTTTTCTTTTTCGTTCCAAGTGCGTTTTAAAATCGAAAAATCTGTATTAAAACCTTGCAACATTTTATGAACATGTTGATTAATTGCGCCATAGCCCAATAAGCCAATTTTGCGATAACACAACGGCAAAGACCTCGCTTCTTTATCACCTGTACGCCATTGTCCAGACTGTAAAAACTGATGATGCGTAACAATCCGATTCGTCGCCGTCAATAAAAGCGCAACGGCATGTTGAGCCGAAAAATAAGCGTTGCCATGACAATTTGTAAGGCTGATATTGCGTTCTTGAAGTAGGGTTTTGTGTGCTGCAAAATGCTCAATACCCGCACCAGGATTGATGATGAGTTTTACTTTGAAGGCAGCTTTTAAAGTTTCTTCGTTGTGTCGCCAGCCCACCAAAACATCCACTTGGTCAATATCCAAAAAATCCTTGATTTTGACTTGATTTTCAGTGGGAAAGGTCAGTTTTATATGGGGAAACTTGGCAAGTTTTTCTTTAATATACTCCTGTAATTCTGCCCGAACATTCCACGTAAATAATACTTTTGTGGGTAACATATTGGTTAATTATGAACGAAATAGAACGAAAATTTTTGGTGAAAAACAAATTATGGGAACCTATAAATGAAGGTTTTTTCATCCAACAAGGATTTTTAAATACAGCGAAAGAAAGAGTCGTGCGTATTCGTTTAAAAGGCGATAAAGCCTTCTTGACTGTTAAAGGAAAAATAGAAGGAATCACTCGTAAAGAATTTGAATATGAAATACCTTATAAAGAAGGTAAACAGTTATTGGATTTATGTGAATTTTCGCTTATCGAAAAAACAAGATACCACTTTCACTACAAAGAAATGCTGTGGGAAGTTGACGAATTTTATGGCGACAACAAAGGTTTAATTATTGCAGAAATTGAACTTGAAAACGAAGCTCAAGTTTTTGAAAAACCCGATTGGTTGGGCGAAGAAGTTACCCAAGATTTTCGCTATTACAACAACAACCTAACAAAATTTCCCTACACAAAATGGAATAAGTAAAAAGCAAAAAATGTCCCTTGTTCCATTTCGCCCCTCGTTCCTTAAATATTTAATTACTGTGATTTCGCCCTTTAATTTTACCATTGTTAAACTTCTGGTCTATCAATTTTTGTTTGGCTAATTCCTCCTCTGTCAATTCCAATGTACCCATTGAATTTAAATCAGGCTGTCCTGCATTTACCCAAGCCGTAAACCAAAAACTTCCGATGTTGAGAATAGCGGTTCGCATACGACCCTCAATCATTCCATCCAATTCTTGTTCAAACGCCCTTGAAAATTCCACAGAATAAGTACGCATGGTAGATGCTCCTCGTTCATCAAAGGTATATTTTTTATCGTCAGGAAAACGCTCTGTCAGTTCTTTTTCCAATGCAAAAACTCTTTTAACATGCGAGGCACTTTCTAATACAAATTGCCAAATTTTCTTACTGGGTTTTTTTAAGTATTCTGCCTTACCCACAAAAAAATCATAATCCTCCGCAAACAATTCAGGGCATCGAGATTCCCAAAAACCGTGAATTCCCCTTTGTCCTGTCAGCTGACCATTATAATTCAGCGTCGTATGTAAAGGCACATGTCCATCACCAATATAATGCCCAATATCTGCCGAATATTTCAAAATTTGCCGTACATCTTTACGTTCAAAAGCCCTCGTTAATTTTTTCAACTGCACTTCCAAATTCCAGGGCAAAATTCCATATTCCAACAAAGTATCCTCACTGTATTTAGCGACGGCCTCTTCCCAAACATGCGGCATTTCCTTAAAAGGATATACATCATAATGGTCAATATCAATATAGTGCCGTTTGTCCTCACCCTCCAAAGCATAACGTCGTTTATCAGGATCCACAGCGTGATCCGTGATATACTCAATATGCTCCTTATAAAAGCCAATCATTTCAGGAGGCAACGTAAAAACCGCCAAGCGATTGATTCGTTTATGCGCCCAAAATCCCCAAGAATTAGCTTCTTTCACATTGAGGGTCAAGCACAAAACCACCCCCACAAAGACAAACAATATTTTAACAATCAATTTCTGCATAGTCCGCACAATTTAAGGAATATAGACAATATGTAGTCTGTTAAAATCAAAAAACTTGCCAATTTTGCCATTTACTGTCATTTTGAGAGTTTATGTTTTAGACATGATAAGGAGAGAACGGTTTATTGCTCCGTCGTGACGCTCGGTCCCGCTGTTCGTTCTTATGGTGGCTTGCCTGCGCTGTGGGCAAACACATGGGTTTGCCCCTACAGCCACCATACCACTACCATCGGGTCTATTTTGGATGGTTTGGACGGTGATTTGGCTGTTGGGCATGCTTGCATTTTGAAGAAAATACGTTGTATATATAGAAAAACAAATGTCCTTGTCAGGGAACAAGAGTGGGGTGTATCGCAATACAGCAAAACTGAATAAAAATCAGAATAGTTGTGTTGCGATTTTTTTAATTGTTTATGAAAAGATAATATTTTAGGAAAAGGCAAAGTTGTATTAAAGAAGTAATTGAAGCGGTTCAAGCTATACTTGACAGTAGTATGATAACGTTTGAATATAGGAACAATCCCTTGTGATTGCCCAATATTGTAAAGCCACTATTCTCTAAATCAAATCAAATGAAATACCTATTTTTCCTCTTCCCCTTTTTCCTTCAAGCCCAAGTAATTACCCATAATAAAAGTATAGATATAGGTCAAGTAGAGAGTGCCATTTCGATATTGCCTACAGGTGAAAATGAATTTATATTATTTGGGGGCTATTTAGATACCTTATCTTATTGGCAGGGATTTAATCTAACCAAAATAGATTCTTTAGGAAATATGCTTTGGAACAGACCGTCAAAGTTCCTTCTTTACCATCAGGTATCTACCTATATTTAGCGAAAGATGTGGAGGGACAGTTGTTTTCGGGGCGAGTTGTTAGGGAGTGATTGGTTTCTTCGGAAAAATTGGTAAATTAGTGCCGTTGATAGAAGTCCAAACCCTCCAAAATAGCCCTGATGGTAGTGGTATGGCGTTTTGTGGTTTAAGTGGTTTTTGTAGTTTATGTGGTTGTCATTTCGACTCCGCTCAATGACCTAAGCCATAAGAACGGACAGCAGGACTTTCTGTGACGACGAAGCTCCAAACAGTTCGCTCCTAAAAAAACATAAAAAGAAGAAAGCAATTTAGAAAATTACATTCAATAAAAATATAAAAATATGGCTGATGATATAAGTTATAATATTTATGGGGACGATATACAGGTCGTCGAAATTATCTTGGAAGAAGGGGAGGGCGTGAGAGCTGAAATTGGAACGATGATGTATATGGATATGGATATTAAGATGAATACGGGTACAGGTGGCGGTTTTATGAGTGGCTTAAAACGCAAGATTACGGGTGAAAGCTTTTTTATTACTCGTTATACCAATGAAGGATCCTCTTCTCAAAGAGTGGCTTTTGCAGCACCGTATCCTGGTAAAATAATTCCTTTGGATTTGGGGGCAGTCGGTGGACGTTTTTTTTGCCAGCGAGATGCTTATTTGTGTTCTGCGGTAGGGATAGAGGTTAATGTGGCTTTTACTAAAAAGATTGGCGCTGGTTTCTTTGGGGGAGAAGGTTTTATTTTACAAGAACTCAAAGGTGATGGATTGGCATTCGTCCACGCAGGTGGTACATTCGTCGAACATAATCTGAAATCAGGAGAAGTTTTGAGAGTCGATACAGGCTGTTTGACGGCTTTTGCAGAAAGTGTAAGCTACGATGTAAAGTTTATCGGAGGCATCAAAAATACGCTATTTGGGGGAGAAGGTTTATTTTTAACAACGCTGACTGGTCCAGGGAAAGTATATCTTCAAAGCTTGCCCTTTTCTCGAATGGCAGGACGCATTACGGCGAGTTGGAATTCGGATGTTTAGTTGGGAGTTGGTGTATTGGTATATTAGGAATTAGGGAATTAGGAAATTAGTTCTAAAACCACAGTACCACAGCACAAAACAACTACTTAAACCACAAAAACCACAAAAACCACAAAAACTAAAACTACGGCATTTGTTCCTGAATAATGTAGTTGAGTACGGTACTTACGTTGTTGGGATGTGATAAAATGTTGAAAAAGACGATATTGGATTCATTGGAATTGCCTTGATAAATGACATCGCCACTCATATCTACATCGCCAAGATGGTATCCTTGATAAATGTACGTGCTTGATAAATTTGTATTATAGGGTGCCGTTAAAACAGAAAAGAAAACCTCATTATTTTCATTGTTGTTTCCCTGAAAAATAAGCGAATGAACCGTATTGGTATTGCCGGCCCACATCGCATAATTGCCATTGGCTAACTCCGTTTGCGCTTCTGTTCCATAGGTTGCATTTGCAGAAAAGTCAATGGTCGTCGTCGTATTGCTGAGGTTGTAGGGATTTTGTGTCATAACGCCCAGATGATTTCGATGACGAATACAAACGTAATAACTTCCTGGTGCGACTGTTGGGAAATTGAGAGAAGAAACACCATCAACATCGACAATATCTCCATCCCTTTGCAAAAGTGCTGCTCTGGTTGCTGCCGTATTTTGAGGGGTGTTGCCCAAATGCAAAGAAACATACACCCAATCAACAATGGCATCATTACCTGTAACGTCAAAAATAGAAGTATTCACAATTTCATTGCCAACATGATTGAAACCATCTAAATTTGTATAGGGTTCTATACTTGGAAGTAGATTCTTGGTTCTCAAATCATCTCGCATCAAATTACCTGTTGTATTTAGAGAAGGTCCTTGTAGAAAAACAATGGGGGAAATATTCACGCCTGTTGCATTATCAGTACAAAACGAATTGAAAGGTGATTGTACATGACCAAAACTACCATTTTGATATTTGTTTGCAGGATCATTGGTGTCGTCATTAAACGCAATGCCCGCAAAATTGTTAGGAAAACCATTCTCTGTACCTGTTAAGGTTAAATTTGGATTGCCCGTTGGATCTAAAACATCAAAACAAATCTGAGAAACTTCTGCCCAATCATCAGCGATATTTGGACAAGCAAGCGGTGTATTAACGGTTGGATTTAAGAGAACAAGTGTAAGTATAAAATCTCCCGAAGTCATGCCGTCAAATGCTTGAGGGGCATACGGGGCAATGACAGTATTGCATTCGTTGTGAATGGTACTGTCATCAAAATTTATAGGCGTATAGCTGCCGTTGTTGACTTGAGTATAGCTATCACCATTAAAATAAATTACACTGTCATTGTAGGAAAAGCGAATAGAAGAATTGCCTATGTAATTTGCGCCATCTGTAGAACGAATTTGTAAGGAAACACAATACTGTGTATTATTACAAGAATTAGGTATTGGTACAAATTGTACATCAATAGATTGTGCTTTGGTAGTAATGCTGGTAAATAAAAAGAACAGCAAATAAGTGAGTTTTTTCATATAGCTTGGGCAATTATATGATATATGTCAGGAAAATAATATATTTTTTGAAGGATAGGTAGATTAGGACTTTGTTTTACGTATTATTGTAATTAATGTTGCCTTGTTTTTCATTTCAATATATTGCTTCCTGATAGAATTTGTAAGTTACTAATTTATTGCCAATTTATGTATTTTTATTAAATTTATTTTTATTTTTTTGGTATGACAGAATTCCTATTGATGCTGCGTGAGGTGATTGGAGCTTAGAATTTCACGGCAATTGCTCTTGTATAATGTAATTGAGAAAAAGATTAGAATTATTAGGATGCGTCAAGACATTGAAGAAAATCGTATTGGTTTCATTAGACGTTCCTTGATAAATAATTTGTCCATTCATATCGACATCTTCTGTATGGTATCCACTGTAAATATAATTTGCTTGTTCCGATCCATTAGGAGCTGTCAGGACTTTAAAAAAGACATCGTTGGCATCATTGTTAATTCCCTGAAAAATTAGATTGTTAAAGAGATTGGTATTTCCTGCCCACATCGCCCGTTTGCCATTGGTCAATAAAACCTGTGCGTTTTGTCCATATGTTTTTGTAAAAGTAGAAGTGAAGTCAATAGCCATAGGCGTTTTACTCAAAATCAACGGGTCATCGCTCATCACACTCAAATGATTTCGATGGCGAATGGCAACATAATAATTGTCGGGTGGAACGGTGGGAAAATAAACCGCAGCCATCCCATTTAAATCGACAATATCTCCATCTCTTTGCAAAAGCGCAGAACGAGTTGCAACAACATTCGTCGCATCATCCTTATCTCGCAACTCAACATACACCCAATCAACAATCGCATCATTACCTGTTGTCGGAAAAATAGTCGCATTGACTGTTTCGCCCCCTCCATTCATCGGTGTAAAATTAGCGAGATTACTATAAGGTTCTGTGGTCGGTAGAAAGTTATTAGAGCGCAAATCATCCCGCATTAAAGTCGTACTCGAATTGCTGATAAACGCACCTTGTAGAAAAACCTTAGGCGACACATAAACGCCATTGATATTCGTCGTGGCTTCTCCCAAAACAAACAAGCCATTCTCCATATCCGTCGCCAAAATATTGCCCGATGGCAAATAGGGATAAACGCCCCAGCAGCCATTAAAACCATAACCCTCAAAACTCGGAGAGGTATCATAACTCGCTACTTGTGTCACTTGCGTTGGGTCAGAAATATCGGCTACGGTCACACCATCTCGATAATAAGCGGTATAAATGTAATTGCCCTTAACAAAAACATTGTGTGGAATGACAGAAGAATTAGTCGTAGAAAAATATTGGTCAATCGGCTTTACATCAAAGACATTAGAAATGTCATAAACGCCAACAGGCGCAGCTTGAACTTCATCCGTCGTAAACAAATACAGCCCATCATCGCTCATCCAAACATTGTGTGTAAAATTTGAGGGAGTTGGAATCGTATTGAGTAAGGTGAGATTGGCTTTATCCGTCGCATCAATAATCGACACATAGCCTTGATAAATATCAGCCGTCCACATCGTATCATTACGTACAAATAAATCGTGGACATAACGAGTATTCCAAACGCCAATAATGATCGGATTTGTTGGATCAGTTGCCAAGTCAACGATAATCACACCACCCACACCATAGTTCGCCCCAACAATATAACCAATGCCATTTTCATCAATAAAAATATTGTGTGCTTTGGTAAAATTCACAGGCTCTCCCTGAAAATTTCCCCCCGACCAATTCGCAGCCGCATAGCTCGTAGGCAAATTAGACAAATCCAAAATCAGCAATCCACCACTCGTTTCATTTACCTCATAAGCGTACGTTTCCCACGTCTTGACATCGTGCCAAGAAGAAGCCGAACTTTGGTGAAAAAACAGTTCTGTAGGCATCGTCGGTGTTGTCACATCTACAATCGAAATACCATTTCTTGTCGTTGCCAAAGCATACTCATTTCCATTGCCATCTGCATAGCCCCACACATCGCTCATTTCGGCATCATAGGTTTTGTGACCCAATAAATCAAGCGAAGGTTGTGCATAAACACAGACAGACCAAAGGCTCAAAATCAATAAAATTGTTCGCATAAAAAATTAAGATTTTATTTCCTGTTTTTCATGTTTATTTTAAGTAGTTTTTGATTTGTAGAAAAAAATTAAGAATTTTTTTTACGTCTTTAAGAATTCTTTTTTATAGAAACCGATTAATTAATTTACAGCGTCTCTGATTCTTAAAAATAAGGAGAGAACGGTTTATCTTTCATCGTCACGCATGGGCCCGCTGTCCATTCTCATCGTTTAGCCCTTCTTATACTTGCCCCTCAAAAAAACGATACCATTACCATCGGGTCTATGTTGGAAGGTCAGAACCTCAAATCAAACTTATATTTTCTTCTATTGACTTATTGATATACGCATTGGAAATTAGTAAAAGTGCAATAGCGTTTAAACCATGTAAAATAGCCTCGATAGCAGCGTTATACCAAAAGACAGCGTTGGCGCAGAAAGGCATTGTAGAGACGTTGCACTGCAACGTCTTAGGCACTGCAACGCCTTTTGGTATAGTAGCGTATAGCGAGACCCTGCGTCCCGACGAAGCTCCAAACCTTTCGCTCCAAATTAGAAAATAAAGCATATATCAACAAACAACTTATAGGGTTAAGGCAACTGCTCCGTAATAATAAAGTTCGTAATAAAGCTCCCATTATCAGGATGCGAAATAACGTTAAAGAAAATCGTATTCGACTCATTTGATGCGCCCTGATAAATCGTTTGTCCATCTAAGTCCAGATCCTCCTCACGATAGCCATCGTAAATATAATTGATTTGTCCACTATTGGTCGGCGCCGTCAATACCTCAAAGAAGACCGCATTGGGATCATTGTTTGCCCCTTGAAAAATAAGGTTATTGACCGTATTCGCATTACCAGCCCACATCGCCCTTCTGCCATCCGCCAAAGCTACCTGTGCATCTTGCCCATACGTCGCCATATTATTTGTGAAATCTATCGTTGTGCCATTATCACTCAAAGCAATCGGATTCGCCGTCATAATACCCAAGTGGTTGCGATGACGAATAGCCACATAGTAATTGCCAGAAGGAACAGTTGGAAAAGAAATAGCAGAAACCCCATTTAAGTCTCTCACTCGACCATCACGACGCAAAACGGCTGCACGGCTGGCAATGACCATTTCATCATTAGAAGCCAACCGAATATCGACATACACCCAATCAACAATGGCATCGCTACCCGTTTTATTGAGTAAACTATTGCTGACTTCCTCACCACCACCATTGCCCAAATGACCAAACTCAGACATCAAACCATAAGGCTCTCTTAATGGAACATAATCCAAATCACGCAAATCATCTCGCATCAAAGCACCACCGCCATTGTTCAACATAGCACCTTGTAATAAAACAGTAGGAGAGACCTGAATACCATCGTCACAGTTGGCGCATGCAGTAATGGCAAAATTAGCATTCGATATATCAAAAAAGATATTATCAGAACCTTTAATCATTATACGATTCAAAACCCCTGGAAGGTTCGGTACAAATACAGATTGCGAACCATCGTTGGGTACATCATTGGCTAAAGTATATGGATAAGTATAACCACCATCCGTCGAAAGAAATATATCTACTTCCGTTGCACTAACAGGAGCTAAGTTCGTCCCTGCAACAAGCCATGATACATTCTGTACCGTACCAGCCGTCCAAGAGAGGAAATTACTGGGGCTTGTCACCAAAAATGGTCCAGACGAAGCGACATTGACTCGCATACCATCTTGACTGGTACAGCCCAAAGTCGTATTATTGTCTCTTACTGTTACCGCAAAATCCATTTGACGACTTGCACTGGGCAAAACCTCCCAAGTAGGATTGTTGTTGGATATAATAGCATTTAAATTAGGAAAAATACGTTGAGGCGAAAGTGTTGGATAAATTGAACGGAACATAGGACCCGTAGAATTGTCTGATTCTGGAGGCATTTGGGGTTGAAACTCATTGTCTATTTGTTCCCAACAATACGATAATACATCACCATCTGCATCAAATCCTGCGGCTGTTAAAACAAAAGGCGTTGATTTTGGGATGGTATAGTCAATACCTGCACTTGCGATGGGCGCATTGTTGTTGATACTGGAGGAGATTGAGCCACATGCACCTCCTTGTCCAAAATTAATAAAAGCGGCTACTTCAGCGACATTGATGCCATGAAAATACTCCTCTGTATTGAATTGCACCAAAGGCTCACAAGAACCAGCATATGCCATAATGGTCGAACCACTGCCAGGCTCTACGGCTGTTGCTTGATTGATATTGCCATTACATATATTGGCAAAGGTATGTTCTGCCCCCAATTGATGACCTAATTCATGGCAAACAAACGCCACATTGAACAAATCACCTGCTGGCACAAAAAGCTCAGAAGCACCCACCCCTTTTAAAGAAGTACAAGTCGCTCCAATTTGCGCCAATCCACCACCACCACCTTGACTAAAAACATGACCCACATCAAAATTATTACCACCAATAACATCAAAAAGCACTTCATTACATTCATCTGTTAAATCAAAAACATCTCCTGCGGTAAAAGGATCTGTCGCCCCATCCAAATAAATAATATCATCATTATTGGCAATTAAGTCAAAATGAATGCCCAAATCTCGCTCATAAATACCATTGACTCGATTGAGCGTCGTTGTAATGGCAGACAAAGCCCCATTAACTGTACCCCCGTGATAGTCCGTATATTCACCCGTAGTTGCTACCGCCAATCTAAAAGTTCTCAATCGACAATCTCCATTAACCTTCATAGATGCACTATTGCTATCTTGACTTTCTACACTGCCCTTACTTTTTGTCAAACAATGGTACCCAGATTCGTTTGGGCGTCGTCGTAAATCTTTTTTGTAATAGCCTTTATAATGGTCAAAATCCCCCATACTATAAGGGTCCATAAACCAAGTTTGTCCATCAGGCAAGAAAATCATCGCATGAAAACCATGCATCGTGACATCCAATCTCGCTGTAATCAAAGGATTATTGGGAATGGTGCCAATATAGGTTCTAATCTCAGGAAATTTTTCTGCTAAGGCTGTTTCCATCATAGGAGCTTCCACCACTTCAAATTTCATGCGTTTTTCTTCCTCAAAAGGCAACACAAGCATGATTTTATTATTGATAGATACATCTGCTAACTTTTCTTTTAATAAGTCGAAGTTCAGTAAAAAAGTCTCGTATTTTTCAGGCTTAATATTTTCTTCTCCCTTTAAAGTAATAGGACTATCTATAGTCGTCCATAAATCCGAAGTTTGGCTGAACAAGGGCATACAACAGCCTAAGAGCCAACACCATAGTAGTATTTTCTGCATCATAATTAGTTTATCAAGATGGTTGAGACTTTGCGCTCAAACAAACGTAAATGTAGTCTATAAGGGGGGGGAGTATGATAGATAACTATTGATATGCGCTTTTAAAATTAATTTTCTAATTTGGAGCGAAAGGTTGATTACTTCGTCGTTGCAGAAAGGCCCGCTATCCGCTACTATACCAAAACCCCTACAAAATATGCCAACACTACTTTGGTATAACGCTACTATCGGGGCTAGTTGGAAAGGTCTGAACTACATTAATTCCTAATGCGTACATCAATAATAAAGAGGTATAGGGATGAGGAGAGTGTTTCTTCTTCTAATAGGTTAGGACAAAGAAAAAAGAAACATATGATGTAGATAAACACAAATTTACAATATAAATATATCTTATGCCTGCTTTTAAATGATTTATTTCAAGACATATAAGGGTTTAGTTTAAGTTATGGATTGCTGTAGACATAAATATACGTTCTTTAGCAAAGAGATTTTTTGATAGATAAGGCAAAAAATATAGGCGATGTAGAACATCGACGAGGCTTTTTAACGAAATATATCGGAAAATATCGAAGCTAAAAATGAACATTTATTTTTATAGCAATCCTACGTTCCCCAACTGACAACATTACCTGACAAATCAAAAAATAATGTACTTTTGGCAGGTTAAAAATAAATAAGTCCAAATACTAAAGACAACTGTGCTGACAATATGACACAAATTTTGCATTGGCAAGGCTTTTGTCAATAGTATATCACTCTAAGCCAAGAGTAAACAGAGTACTCAGAAATGAAAAAAACTACTACACTTGAATATCAAGAACCTATTTTTAAATTTCATACATAAACTAAAACGAATATTTGGTATGGTAAATGAAGATGAATTAAACCAAGAAAATAAAGATGAGCAAAATGCTGACTCATCAAATAACAATATAAACGAGGAGAAAGCAACTGAATCTATTTTGGAAAATGCCATGGAAAATCTTGACGACTACGAACTTTTGGAAAGGGACAATGAAGTCTTAAAACAAGAAGTAGGGGAAACCAAAGACAAATACGTTCGATTGTTTGCAGAGTTTGACAATTACAAAAAGAGAACGGCAAGAGAACGACTTGACCTCATACAAACAGCAGGACAAGACGTTATCAGAGATATTTTGCCTGTATTGGACGATTTTGATAGAGCTTTAAAAACCAATATTGCAGAAGATGAAGCAGAACACAACGAAGGTTTTGTCTTAATCTATCAAAAACTCAAAAGAACCCTCGAAAATCAAGGCATTAAGTCTATGGAAGCCAAAGGACAAGTTTTTAATACAGATTTACATGAAGCCATTACAGAAATACCTGCACCAACAGAAGATATGGTCGGCAAAGTAGTGGATGTCATCGAAGAAGGCTACTATTTGAATGATAAAATTATAAAATACGCCAAAGTAGTTGTCGGAAAGTAAAATATGTAGTGGGGAGTTGACGATGATTACGACCCTTGACCAATAACGAATATTAATATGAGTAAACGAGATTATTACGAGATATTAGAAGTCACCAAAGAGGCATCAAAAGCAGAAATTAAAAAAGCCTATCGTAAAGTTGCGTTAAAATTTCATCCTGACCGAAATCCTGACGATAAAGTCGCTGAAGAAAAATTTAAAGAGGCGGCTGAAGCATATGAAGTGCTAAGCGATGACCAAAAAAGAGCTAAATATGACCGCTTTGGACATCAAGGCATGGGCGGATTTGGTGGTGCTGGCGGTGGTGCAGGACCTAGTATGGAAGACATATTCGATAGATTTGGCGATGTCTTTGGCGATATCTTTGGCAACAGTGGTGGAAGTCCCTTTGGTGGGGCTTTTACTGGACAAGGAGGTGGTCGTGGACAAAGACGTAGACCAACTGGTACAAGAGGTAAAAATTTGAGGGTTAGGGTTAAATTGACACTCGAAGAGATACTCAATGGTGCCCAAAAGCATATTAAAGTCAAAAAATACATCCCTTGTACAGACCAAGGGGTTTGCAATGGACGTGGAGGCGAAAGCGAAACCTGCACGACTTGTAGAGGTGCTGGATATGTGCGGCGAGTGAGCCAAACCATCTTAGGACAGATGCAAACCACCAGTCCTTGTCCCAAATGTCAAGGATCAGGCCAAGAAATTGTCAATAAATGTACTGCTTGCAACGGTACAGCTCGAATCTATGCCGAAGAAACCATCAAAATGGACTTGCCAGCAGGTGCAATCGAAGGCGTACAGCTTTCTATGAGTGGGCGAGGAAATTGCGGGGAAAGAGGCGGACCTCCAGGAGATTTATTGATTCTCATCGAAGAAGTGCCACACGAACACCTCAAAAGAGAAGGAAACAACGTCATCTACCAATTATTTGTCAGCTTTGCAGATGCAGCTTTAGGCACAAGTACCGAAATTCCAACACTTACAGGAAAAGCCAAAATAAAAGTGCCCGCAGGCACACAGTCAGGCAAGATTTTCCGACTCAAAGGCAAAGGATTACCCGCTTTAAATGGCTACGGGATAGGCGATCAACTCGTCGAGGTCAATGTTTGGACGCCCAAAGACTTAACAGACGAAGAACGCAAAATCATAGAAAAACTCAAAAATTTGCCCAATTTTAGCCCCAATCCGACCAAATCGGACAAAGGATTCTTTGAGCGAGTAAAAGACATTTTCTCTTGATGACTATTAGGAATGTTGTCGCAGCATTTCTATGTCATATTATTATGATAAATAAAGCATAAATCACACAACCTCATTTACTTTAAGTAGTAAGTGGGGTTTTGTTTTTGTATCCACCCTTTAGCGTCAAGACCATGCAAAATAGACTTGATAGTAGCGGTTATGGCTGGCTTTGGTTTATGTAGTTTAAGTGGTTTTTGTGGTTTAGGTAGTTGCTTAACCTTGATAAATAGGTACTTTCCTTAGCCATATGAGCGGATAGCAAGACCCCACGTCACGACGAAGCAACAGACCATTCTCTCCCAAAAAAGATTTTAGAATTTAAGATTTAAAAGGTAGAATTTAGCCTTTAAAAATATGGAGAGAACGGTAAAACCCTCCGTCGTAACGGAAAGTCCCGCTATCCGCTAATATGGCAAAAGGAAAAACCAGATAAACTAAGAAAGAACCACAACTACTTAAACCACAAAAACCACAAAAACTACCTAAACTATTTTGCCATTCCGCTACTATCGGGTCTATCTTAAAAGGGCAGAACGCTTGTGAAAATATGATATTGGGTTACACAAGACAAATTTTGGGGTCAAATCTAAAATTTCATATATACCACAATAATAGAAATTCAGTACCTTTGCAACCTAATTGAATAGAAAGTGGTTAATAAAATAAAATAAAGCTCATTTTTCTTTAAAATTAAACAATCAATATTCACAATGGCTCAAAAAGTTAGAACTCGTTATGCCCCAAGTCCGACGGGCTTTCAACATATAGGAGGAATTCGCACCGCCTTATATGCTTATTTGTTTGCACAAAAACACAACGGTAAACTGATTTTACGAATTGAAGATACAGATCAAAAACGATACGTAGAAGGAGCCGAAGAATACATCGTAGAAAGCTTAAAATGGCTTGGAATCAACTGTAATGAAGGTGTGCGTAAAGGCGGAAACTATGGTCCTTATCGCCAGTCAGAACGTAGAGATCTTTATAGAGAATACGCTTATCAGTTGGTAGAAAAAGGATGGGCATACTTTGCCTTCGATACGCCCGAACAATTGGACGCCATGCGGAAAAGATTGTCAGAAAAAAACGCCGTTGTTCAGCAATACAATGCACTGACTCGTATGCAAATGACGAATTCTTTGAGTTTACCATTGGAGCAAGCAATAGAAAGAATGGAAAAAGGAGAACGCTTTGTCATTCGTTTTAAATTGCCCGAAGATAGAGATGTTGTAGTGAAAGACGAAATACGAGGCGATGTAGTTTTTAATACAACTCAAATGAGCGATCAGATTTTGTTCAAATCTGATGGATGGCCAACGTATCATTTAGCCAATATTGTGGACGACCATTTAATGAAAATTACCCACGTAATTCGTGGGGAAGAGTGGTTGCCTTCAACGCCATTGCACGTACTATTGTACGAAGCATTTGAGTGGGAAGCACCTGCATTTGCACATTTACCACTGTTGTTAAATCCAAATGGTAAAGGAAAACTAAGCAAAAGAACAGGAGATAAACTTGGATTTCCAGTATTTCCATTAGCTTGGGAACATCCGACAGAGGACAAATCTTCAGATGGCTACCGTGAAATGGGCTTTATCAAAGAAGCCTTTGTCAATTTCCTTGCGTTTTTAGGCTGGAATCCAGGCACAACCCAAGAAATATTTTCAATGAAGGAGCTTGTGGAGGCATTCTCATTGGATAGAGTCAATAAGTCAGGTGCAAAATTTGATTTTGACAAAGCCAAGTGGTTCAATGAGCAATATCTTAGAAATCTTTCTGACGAAGATTTAGCGGAAATGGTCTGGGATTCAAAACCTGATGATGTCGATTGTGATACAAAAATCGTTTCTCAATTGGTCGGTATGATGAAAGAGCGTATGACTTTCCCCTCAGATTTTTGGGCAGGCACACAATACTTTTTCAATCGTCCTACCGCTTATGACGAAAAAACGATTCGCAAAAAATGGAATGATGCCAATAAAACACATTTAGAGGCAATTAAAAATAAATTAGAAGGTTTACAAGATTATACGGCTGACAATATCGAAAAAACGATTAAAAGCCATATCGAAAAACACGAATTAAAATTTGGAGATATTCTATTGCCTTTCCGTTTGATGCTAACAGGCGAAAAAGGTGGACCTTCTGTATTTGACATCGCTGCCATTCTTGGACAAGCAGAAGTCAATGAAAGAATTTTAGAGGCCTTCCATAAATTCGATGAAATTGTTGTCATTTAGTCGATTAGGAATTAGTTGATTTCTGTAGAGACCAATTTCCTAGTACACTAATTCCCTAATTCCCTACTATACCAATACACTAATCTACCAATTAAAATAGAAAAACATGCCAAAGAAAAAGCCCAAAGGTGGAAAACCACAAGTACACGACGACCTCAAAGGTTTAGAAATCAACATCAACTCTCTTGGAGAAATCACCAGTAATATTACTCCTGAGAAGATGAACGAGTTTTTGGATAAAAATGTGGAGGATAAAAAGCTAAAGCAGTTTGAAGAACCTATAGAGGAGGAAGAAGATACTTTAGAGAATATGGAGGAGGAAGCAGATTTAGAAAACTTAAAAGGAGAGGAAGAATAATGGATCGACCTATCAGAGTTTTAGTTGCTAAAGTTGGCTTAGATGGCCACGATCGGGGCGCCAAAGTTATTGCGGCGGCTTTACGAGATGCAGGGATGGAAGTCATTTACACAGGTTTGCGCCAAACACCTTTGATGGTTGTCAATGCTGCCTTACAAGAAGATGTCGATGCCATTGGTATCAGTATTTTATCGGGAGCGCATATGACTGTTTTTCCCAAAGTCATTAAGCTGATGAAGGAAAAAGAGATGGAGGATGTATTGCTTACAGGTGGAGGCATTATTCCCGAAGATGATATGACAGCCTTACGAGAAATGGGCGTTGGCGAGTTATTTCCGCCAGGTACCACAACGCAAGAAATCGTGTCTTATATGACGGAGTGGGTGAAAGAGCATCGGAGTTTTTAGTGCTGTGGTTCTTGGTGCTGTGGTGCTGTGGTTTTTTGAGACCACTTAACTGATTCACTAATTAACTAACCCACTGATTTACTAATCCCCTGATTCACTAATTAACTAACCCACTGATCCACTAATTTACTAACGTACTAACGTACCAATTAACTGATAAACCAATAATGAGTAAGTTTGAATATATCCTTAGCGAAGTAGATGAATTAGGTATCAATACCATTACCATCAACCAAGCAAAAAAATTGAATGCCCTGTCTCGACCTTTGTTGAAAGAGTTAGATGTGGCAGTGACGAATGCGATTAATGATGAAAATATCAAAAGCATTCTTCTTACAGGTGCAGGAGAAAAAGCATTTGTGGCAGGAGCAGATATTTCCGAGTTTAAAGAACTGAATGGAACAGAAGCGGTGGAGATGGCTCGTTTTGGGCAAGAGCTTTTCCGCAAAATAGAAACAAGCCCTAAAGCTACGATTGCAGCCGTCAATGGTTTTTCTTTGGGTGGTGGTTGTGAATTGGCGATGGCGTGTCAAATGCGGGTGGCAAGTGAGAATGCAAAGTTTGGACAGCCCGAAGTGAATCTGGGGCTTTTGCCTGGATATGGTGGTACACAACGATTGGTACAATTGGTTGGGAAAGGAAAGGCAATGGAGTTGTTAATGACGGGCGATATGGTTGGTGCGGAGGACGCTTTGCGTTTAGGTTTGGTAAATCATGTAACGACACAAGAGGAATTAATCAATAAGTGTAAAGGCATTTTGAAAAAAATTGGAAAAAAAGCTCCGATTGCCATTGCGAAGGTTGTGGCGTGTGTCGATGCTGGTTTAGACCCAAATCAGGATGGTTACGATGCAGAAGCCGTAGCCTTTGGAGAATGCTTTTTGACAGAGGATTTTACAGAAGGGGTTACGGCATTTTTGGAAAAACGAAAAGCAAACTTTAAGGGGAAATAGTTGGGATAGGGCAATAGAAATAGAGACCATCCAAAATAGCCCTGATAGGAGTGGTAGGGCGGAATTAGATGTAAGGCATTTCCAAAATGCCTTACATCTCCGACCTTTAGCGGATAGCAGGACTTTCCGTAACGACGTAGCACCAGACAGTTCGCTCCTAAAAAAAAGCTACTCTTTTAAGCGAAATTTTAACTCATGAAAAAGTCGGTGTTCTGTTAAGTCTTTGCCAATAATAATGCCATTGGCATCGACAAGATAAGCCGTTGGAATTTGCTCAAATTGGAATCTTTCGGGAAGGTCGGACTTTTTCATACCTGCCAAGTCTGCTACATGGTATTTCCAATTGTCGATACCATCTTTTTTCATGGCTTTTTCCCAAGCCTCTTTTTTGGTATCTAAATTTACATACAAAATCTCAAAACCATCTGCATTTAAAAACTTTTTATTTCTGTAAAGCTGATAAATGCGATTGAGTTCAGGATGCTTTACCCGACAAGGTTCACACCAAGAAGCCCAAAATTCTACCAAAATAATTTTGTTCTCGTTGATTTCTGAAAGCGTCACCGACTTGCCAGTTAGGTCGGGCAAAGTCAAATCGGGTAGGGGATAACCATTGATAAATTTGCTGTCATTTATTTGGCAGGACGAAAAAAAGAATAGCCCCAAGAACATAAAAGCAGTAAAAACAATTGTATAATTAAACGACTGGCTTTTTTTCATTCTTTTTAGTTTTTGGTAGAAATACATAGTCAGTGTACATAGAACGAATAAGCTCCAAAGTATCAAAAATTTCTTGAGCCTCATTGCTTGTGACCAGCTTCATCCGAAGCGGTTTTAAATTGGGCAAGCCTTTGAAATAATTGGTATAATGGCGACGCATTTCTAAAATACCCAAGACGGGACCTTTCCATTCCAAAGACCGTTCTAAATGCACTTTGGCAGCATCGACCCGTTCATCAATTTGGGGTGGCGTCAATTCTTCGCCCGTAGCCAAAAAGTGTTTGACCTCTCTAAAAATCCAAGGATAGCCAATCGCTGCCCGACCAATCATAATGCCATCAACACCATATTTATTTTTCATTTCCAAAGCCTTTGGACCAGAATTGACATCGCCATTGCCAAAGACAGGAATGTGAATACGAGGATTATCTTTGATGGCACCAATCAACGTCCAATCCGCCTCACCCTTATACATTTGCTTGCGAGTTCGCCCGTGAATCGAGATGGCTTTGATGCCTATATCCTGTAAACGCTCGGCGACTTCCACAATATATTTTGTATTGTCATCCCAGCCCAAACGAGTTTTGACCGTTACAGGCAATTTGGTAGATTTGACAATATGATTCGTCAGTTCGACCATCTTATCAATATCTTGCAAAATACCAGCTCCTGCCATTTTACAAACAACTTTTTTTACAGGACAACCATAATTGATGTCGAGCAATTCGGGTTTGGCTTCCTCCACAATTTCGGCACTTCGGCGCATAGAATCTAAGTTCGCCCCAAAAATTTGTATCCCAATCGGGCGTTCTTCAGGATAAATATCCAATTTTTGTACGCTTTTGTGTGCGTCACGGATCAAACCTTCAGAAGAAATAAATTCTGTGTACATCAAGTCCGCACCGAATTTTTTGCACAAAGTTCTAAAAGGAGGATCGCTCACATCTTCCATAGGTGCCAACAAAAGCGGAAATTCTCCTAATTCTATATTATCAATTTTAACCATCTATAAAAAAATATCGTGTATTAAGGTATTTTTATGACTAACAACTAAAAAAGGCATATTGTTCCCTTAAAAACACCAATATAAGGAACTATCTGTTAATTTTTCTTAGAACAAAGGTACAGTTTAATAGATAGTTTTGAAAAAGTTTTCTCTTTTCTGTAAGGAAAAATTTGTTAATCAATGTGACAAATCCACTTTATCTGCATCTTATCAATGAAGGCTAACTTATTAGAGGGCATACAATAAAATGTATAAACTCATCTCACTAAAAATTTAAATGTCAATGTTAGATCAAATAACAAACTTAGTAAAAAATCAAGCAAGCGGCTACTTAAAAGGACAGACACAGCATGAATTGAATGACGAACAAGTAGAAGGTGTAGCAGATGCGGCAGGAGCTTCAGTCACTGAACAACTGAAAAAAGAAGTGATGGGAGGCAATATTTCGGGATTAACGGGACTTTTAGGCGGTGGCGCAAGTCAAGGTAGCGGTATTATGAGCAACTCAATTGTGCAATCTATCATTGGATTATTTACGAGTAAATTAGGAGCTTTAGGTTTGGGAGCTGGAATTGCTGGTGGTTTAGGCGCAAGTATGATGCCAAACATCTTATCAGGATTAACAAGTAAATTTGCTTCTACAGATTCTGCTGACTCAGCATTCGATGTATCAAACTTAGCTGGCTTAGCTGGTGGTGGCGGTGCAGGTGGAATGTTAGGCGGTATGTTAGGCGGAGTTACTGATAAACTTAAAGATGCAGCAGGTGGTTTGGGAGATATGGGTAAAGGTGCAGCAGACAAAACAGCAGATGCTGGAGGTAGTTTGTTAGATAAAGCAAAAGATGCAGCAGGTAAATTAGGTGACTTAGGCGGAGACGCAGCCGAGAAAACAACAGATGCCGGAGGTGGTTTGTTAGACAAAGTGAAAGATGCAGCAGGTAAATTAGGTGATGTGGGCAAAGGTGCAGCCGACAAAACAGGCGATGTTGCAGATGGTGCTGCTGACAAATTAAAAGACGGCTTTAACAAGTTGTTATAAAATAACAAAATGAGAGGTTTTTAATTTTCTGGTTAAAAGCGATGTGCTGTAATGGTGCATCGCTTTTTTTTATAATTATCTGGAGCGGAAGGTTTGTCTTTCATCGCCAACGGAAAGTCCCGCTATCCGTTCTTATGGCAAGTAGACTTAGTAACAGGTAAGAACCACAAAAACTACTTAAACTACAAAAACCACATAAACTACTTGCCATACCACTTCTATCGGGGCTATCTTAAACGGACTCCACAAAATATAGCGGTTTTCTTTCCCAATCTCTCTCCCATAAATGGAATAAAAGCACAATGACTCTTAAAATCATTTGAGTACACTTTTGTTGATATTTAATTGATATAAAGTGTTTAGTAATGATTAAAAAATAAGTCCGCAAAGAGATTTTTTGATAACGCCGAAGCGGACAAAAACGAAGGTATAGCGAGCTATGGCGAGGCTTTTTAACGAAGTATATCAGAAAATATCGAATCGGACTGGCGACCCAGCTAAAATGCGGAAGTTATTCTTTATTCGTTACTCAATTAAACATTATTTTATAAATGTTAATGTATGGAATGTATTTTGTATAGTAAGAAATATAGAACACCCCTATTGGAGGAAAAGAAAAAAAAGGTAAGAAAAAAGGAAAACCTTCTTGGTCAGGTGAAGGAATGTCTGATTGTGGTGTAGGATATGCAGAAGAACTTGCAGATGTACTATTACCAGATGCGATAATGGTTGTTGAAGAACCTGAGATAGACGCATAATAAATGAACATCTCTGGATGTTAAAAAGGGGAATAAGCCTAGGCTTATTCCCCTTTTTTATAGGATAGATTGTATATTTGATTTATTACTTTTAAAAACTACAATAATGAAGAAGGAAATACTAATCGCTCAATTAGAAGAAAAAACGGCAAGTATTATTGCTTGGGTAGAAGAACAAGCAGCCAATCAATTTGCCCACCAAATCACACCTGAGAAATGGTCTACAGGACAGCATCTTCAGCACTTAATCAAAAGTACAAAACCGCTGAATCAAGGACTCAATATGCCTAAAATGGCATTGCGTGGAATGTTTGGAAAAAACAATCGAGAAGAACGAACTTATGAACAATTGGTTGAAAAGTATCAAGGCAAATTAGCAGAAGGACTTCCGCCAAATACGAACAATTCTTTTGCGCCTAAATCTGTTGAAAACAGTCAAAAAAGTGAAATCTTAACGACCTTTAGAACAGAAGTAGATAATCTAAAAAAGATTGTAGAGAAGTGGAACGAAAAGAATCTTTCAGAGTATATTTTACCACATCCATTGATTGGAAAACTAACCATCCGAGAAATGCTCTATTTCACAATTTATCATACAGAATATCACCACAAAATATTAGAAAGAGATTATAGTTATGCATAGAGTGAAGTGAGAATATTACATTCCAATTACAAAATCATCAACAATCGTTTGTATTTTGACAGGAGAATAATAAAAATGTGTGATAAGGGTTCTATCCTTTTAACATAGACCCGATAGGAACGTTATAGCTTGTGTGGCTAAGAGATTTTGCGAGGCTGCTATAGTAGTGGATAGCGGGAGCATGCTGCACGACGGAGCATCCCCCCCATTCTCTCCTAAAAAAAATTATAAAAACAAACCAAAGTAGTATGAATACTCCTCATTCTATTCTTTATAAATGTTTTTTGTTGAGCCAATCAGATGGTACTGCCCAAAGATTGCTGAAAAGTCAACAGGGAAGTACCTATACTTACCTTTATAAAATTACCAATGTACAGGCTGAAAATAAATATGTGAATTTAGACGATTCTTTTTTTGAGGTATTGATTGATTCTTTTTTAGTGACAGAACATTATAAAAAAGCACTCCCCACAGGACATTATTTAAAAGCATATTCAAATAAAAATAGGGTTGAAGCCTATGGCAAGAAACCAACTTGCCACAGGCATCCAGAAGTTCATCGAGAATATTTCAAAAATGAAGTCGCTATCTTTTGTGAAAAATTACCGATAGGAGAATATACTTTTTCCATAGAATTGATGCCTCGTTATACAGGAACGTATACGCTAAATCCTGCAAAAATAGAACTTATGTGTTTCCCAACTTTTTCTGCCAATGACGAAATAAAGAAAGTATTAGTTGATTAGTAGTTAGTGTATTGGTGAATTAGTAGTTAGTGCATTGGTGAATTAGTAAGTGGTTTATTAGGAAATTGTAGAGCCTAATTCCCCATTATACTAATACACTAAAAAAGCCAAGCTAAAACTTCTGAACCTTGCCCGAAGAAACAATCTTTCCTTGTACATCTGATAACGAATAAAAATAGACTCCAGGCAACCAACAACCACAGTTGATTTTTTTACGAGCGTCATAGATTTTTTCTTCTAAAACAATTTGTCCTTGTACATCCCAAAAAGTCAATAACAATCTATTAAAACCTTTGTGTTCGATAGACAAAAAATCTTGCACAGGATTTGGATAAATTGAAACTTCAAAATTATCGAAAGGAACATTAATTGGCGTTGTTACAATATAGTTGTCATTTAGAGAATCCACCGCAGCAAAGACACTGCCAAAATTATAATAATCGACGCCCACAAAATTAGGGAGTTTCCCATGTTCATTCATACATTCACGAAGGCGATCCAATAGCAAAGGATTTTCGTTGACAACGATGGCTTGCGTAGAATCGCCCGTTCCCAAACCCGACGAAACCCAATGATTTACCAAATACAAATCATTGTCGGCACTCCCACGATTGACGCCACAGTGAAAATCTGAGGGCGCATCGTAAGAATAATCTGTATCAAAAATAGTTCCCCAAGCATAATGATACCATGTTTGTTCGGGGAGTCCATCATCGCTTTCAGAAAAGACAACCAAGCGTTTATTGTCGTCAATCATTTCTTGCAAAGTCGCCCATTCTGCACCTGCTTGGTGGTGATACAAATAAGGCATTAAGCCCACACTGTCTAATTCATTTCCGATGTCAGTAGCGGTGACATCGCTTTGAAAAATGATGCTAATAATCTCGTTAGGATTCGCATCCATAAAGGTTTTTATCTCATTCAAAATATCTGCCAATGGTTCAGAACCCCACGCTTCGACTGCATGATATACCACAATATTTCCGTCACTATTGTACACATCAATCATCAAACCCCGCACACCCTCTTGTAATTGTTGTGTAATACAATGTTGTTGATTTGGCAAAGTATAATCCTTATCCCCACAACAAAATGCATTGTGCGTCATCACCACCGAGACCTCATTATACCGCTTTACACAAAGCGACTCATCGCCATTACACTGTCCCAAAAACGTTACATGGAATCCAACAAAAAAGAGCAAAAAAGAAAATATATATTTCATAGTAATCAACTAAACAGTTTTAAAAATAATGTGTTTATTTTGGAGAGAACGGTGGAGTGCTTCGTCGTAAAGCACGGTCCCGCTGTCCGTTCTTATGGCTTTTTACTCGTTGTCAAAT